>JAEEGL011651905.1_pt1 | contig 16515 bp, 11 predicted proteins | sample 9134231 | NCBI WGS metagenome assembly JAEEGL01 (sample SAMN16246548, study PRJNA631951) | gut metagenome | biome: gut microbiome; feature: rumen; material: fiber-attached | host: Bos | place: Iran: Karaj | collected 2018-10
ACCGGCAACGAAACGATTGCCGCCGCGCAGGCTATCATTACCGACGCGAACGATCCCGACACCGGCAGCGACTATGACGGCGACTATATCGACGATCTGGAAGACCTGCTCGATGAACTCGACGTAATCAAGAACGACCCGACGAAGCTTGACGACGTGGAAGAGCTTCTGGAAGACATTCAGGAACTGGTCAACGCCGCGGACAGCAACAAGCTTTACACGATCACATGGGTGATCGACGGCGCGACCGAGACGACAAAAGTCAAGGTCGGCGACACCCCGACGCACGCCGCTCCCACGAAGGAAGGCTACCACTTCACCGGCTGGGATCCGGCAATCGTTGCCGTGACCGGCGACGCGACCTATACCGCGCAGTTCGAAGAGAACGTGACCGGCGCAGCCGATTATGAGGAATACGACGAACTCTTCGCGATCCTGGAAGTGCTCAAGGACAACGACGCGATCCTGCCCGAACTGCTCGAGGAGATCAACGACAAGGTTGACAATCCGCTGCCGCGCGACCTGACGGCAGATCAGCAGGATATCATCGACGCCGAAGTCGAAGCGATCAAGGCGCTGCTGGATCGGATCGTTGAAAAGGACGGCAACGGCGATTACACCACCTCCGTTAAGGAGAGTGCGCTCGTCCATTGCAGCGTGACCTTCTACTGGCTGACAACGAAGCTGACCAAGACGGTCATCAAGGGCGACCCGGTCGCCGCGCCGAACGTCACCGCGATGTACGGCGTGGAAGGCATGGAAAGCGGCCACTATGTCTTTGACAAGTGGACGATCAAGGGCAGCACCAGCACAGACTTTGATCTCGAAAGTGTTGAGGACGATCTGGAACTCGAAGGTCACTACAAGCTCGAAGATCACACCGGCAGCTGGGTCGAACATCCGGCGACCTGCAGCAACGTCTCGTGGCACGAGATCGACTGCACGACCTGCGGCATGCACTTCAAGGCGAACACCGGCACCGAAAAGGCGCCGCACGACTGGAACGACTGGGTTGTTGTGGAAGCGACCTGCGCGCATCCTGGCAGCAGAACCCGCACCTGCCAGAACGATCCGTCCCATAAGGAGACCGAGGTCATTCCGCAGCTGAACCACACCGACGCTGACGGCGACACGATCTGCGACGTCTGCGGCAACCCGACGGAAGCGCATCAGCACACCGACGCCAACGGCGACGGCAAGTGCGATACCTGCGGCGCCAAGACGAACGTCCACGCCCACACCGACGGCAACAACGATGGCGTCTGCGACGGCTGCGGCAGCAACATGGACGGCTCCTTCCGCTGCAACCTGTGCTCGTTCTGGGAGCAGTACAAAGGCGTGCCCGTCTTCGGCTGGTTCGTCATCATCATCCACTACATCTATCACCTGATCGCCCAGATCACCTCCTGGCGCTGATCGGCAAAACGGATAGGGTAGCGTAACCCACAATAGAAAAGGCCCACCGCTTCGGCGGTGGGTTTCTTTTTGGCAAAAGAAAAAACCGCGCTTACGCGTCGGCTTCTTCCTTCAGCTTGGTCCAGTACGCGACAGCAAGGCGGTCGCAGCGCTCGTTTTCGGGGTGCCCGTCATGTCCGCGGATCCACTGGAATTTGACTTCGTGCTTTTCAAGCAGCGTCAGCAGTTCATCCCAGAGGTCAGGGTTGAGCGCAGGCTTTTTGTCCTTCTTGCGCCAGCCGTTGGCTTTCCAGCTTTTCGCCCAGCCCTGCTCGATGCCGTTGACGACGTACTGTGAGTCGGTCACGACCGTGACGATACAAGGCTCTTTGAGCGCGCGCAGCCCTTCGATCACCGCCGTCAGTTCCATCCGGTTGTTGGTCGTCTGCGCTTCGCCGCCGCAAAGCTCCTTCTGCTTGCCATTGTAGTCGAGAATCGTGCCCCAGCCGCCCGCGCCGGGGTTGCCGGAACACGCGCCGTCGGTATAAATCGTTACCTGTTTCATGTTATCACCGCTGAAATTTTATCACATTCTTTCGTTTGATGCAAGAGAAACGGGACAATAATTGAATCGCGCCGCGTTTTTCTTGTGAAAGGGCGGAATTTGTGCCGGGATTTCTTGACAGATCGCGGAAAAAATAGTATTATATAATGACTATTTATATTGGAATAGTTTTCTTACATAGATCATCAAAACAGGAAAGGAGTGTTGATCAATCTTTTATGAGCGAAAAAAACAATAAATCCAAGCTCGAAAAAAGTCTGAATTCACTGAACAGACAAAATCATAAACAACAAGCAAAACCCAACGCCGCCGCAGGCGTCAACGCCGGCAAGTATAAACGCGGCAAAAAGAACCAGCAGGGTATTTCCCGTCCGCTGCCGTATCAGAACACCCGCCCGGGCGGCTCCCGGCGTCAGAGCCGGCGCAAACCGCCGAAACAAAAACCGATCCGGATTTCCTTCCTCGGTGGGATCAACGAAGTCGGCAAGAATATGACCGTGTTCGAATATGAGAACGATATGATCATCGTGGACAGCGGTCTTGCCTTCCCGGACGAGGATATGCCCGGGATCGATCTCGTGATCCCCGACTTCACCTATATCAAAGAGAACGCAGACAAGCTGCGCGGCGTCGTGATCACCCACGGTCACGAGGACCATATCGGCTCCCTCGCGTATCTGCTGCGCGAACTGAACGTGCCTGTCTATGCGACACGGCTCACGATCGGCCTGATCAAAGGCAAGCTGGAGGAGCACAACCTGCTATCCTCCGCCCGCCTGAACGTCGTTTCGCCCGGCGAACACGTGACGCTCGGCGATTTCGACGTGGAGTTCATTCATGTTAACCATTCGATTCCCGACGCGGTCGGCTTTGCCATCAAATGCGGCGGCGGGACGATCGTCCACACGGGCGACTTCAAGATCGACGCGACGCCGATCGACGGCGGCATGATCGACCTTGCCCGGTTCGGACAGCTCGGCAGCGAAGGCGTACTGTGCATGCTTGCCGATTCCACCAACGCGGAGCGCCCGGGTTTTACCGAAAGCGAGCGCAAGGTGGGCGAATCGTTTGAACGTCTGTTCAAAAATGCGGGCGACCGGCGGATCATCATCGCCACGTTCGCGTCGAACATCCACCGCGTCCAGCAGATCATCGACGTGGCCCAGAAGGAGGGGCGCAAGGTGGCGCTCTCCGGCCGCAGTCTTGAAAACGTCGTGGCGGTCAGCCGCGAGCTCGGCTACCTGAAAGTGCCTGACAACGTGCTGATCCCGCTCGATCTGATCCACCGCTACAGCGCGAAGGAGCTCGTGCTCATCACGACCGGCAGTCAGGGCGAACCGATGTCCGCGCTGACGCGCATGGCGCTTTCCGACCACCGCAAGGTGATGATCACGCCGAACGATTACGTGATCATTTCCGCGACGCCGATTCCCGGCAACGAAAAGACGGTCGGGCGCGTGGTCAACGAGCTGATGAAGCTCGGCGCGGAGGTCGTCTATGAACGCATGTACGAAGTCCACGTTTCCGGCCACGCCTGTCAGGAGGAGCTCAAGCTGATGCTCTCCCTGATCCATCCGCGCTTCTTTATTCCGGTGCACGGCGAGCAGAAGCATCTGCAAAAGCACGCCGGTCTGGCGCGCGCGGTCGGTATGGACCCGAATGACATCCTGATCGTCGATAACGGCGTGCAGGTCGAAGTCCAGCCGGATAAAATCAAAAAGTGCGGCAGTGTGCCCGCCGGACAGGTCTTTGTTGACGGCAGCGGCGTCGGTGACGTCGGCTCGGTCGTCATCCGCGACCGAAAACATCTGGCGGAGGACGGCATCATCATCATCGCTGCCGGTATCGACCATACGACAGGCTATCTGACGAGCGGACCCGACGTCGTTTCGCGCGGCTTTGTCTATGTCCGCGAGTCGGAGGATCTGATTGAAGAGATCAAACGTACCGCGACGAAGACCATCCTCAAATGCTACGACCGCAACATCCGCGAATATACCGCGATCAAAAACCGTATCCGCGACGACGTTTCACGCCTCATCTATGAGCGCACGAAGCGCAGTCCGATGATTCTACCGATCTTTCTGGAGACTGACTGATGAAAAAACTTTGGAAAAGCGTGGATCTCTCGCTGCTCATCTTTCTGGCGGGACTGGTGTTCGCCGTCCTGACCTTCCGGTTGAGCAAGCCGCTTGCCTGCATCGAGGCGGGTGTGTTCGTCGTGCTTTTCCTGCTGCAATGCATCTACCGCAAGGTCGTCAAACAGCGGCTGCTGTATCAGATGAACGCCGTTGCGGATGAACTGGATTATGAAAAAGGCAAAGCGTTCAACACGCTGAGCGTCGCCTGCTGTGTTGTGGACGGCGGCGGCGGGATGCTCTGGCTCAACAAGGCGTTCGAGTCCGCATTCGAGATCGACGGCAAAACCGTCTCCTGCAGTCTGCAGCAGCTGCTGCGGCGCGACAGCCTCGAAAAGCTCTTTGAGGGACGCGGGTTCAAGATCCGCTTCGGCGAACGGTTTTTCGCCGTTTATTCGAGCGAGATCCCGCTGGAAAGCGAGACGCTGTATCTGCTGTATTTCTTCGACGAAACGGCGCTGCGCCAGACCGAACGCGCCTACTACGATTCGCGCCCGAGCGTGATGCTGACCGTCCTCGACAACGCGGACGAACTGCTGCAGACGTTCAAGGAGAGCGAATGCGCCGCCATCTATTCGATGATCGAACAGATGATCGACGACTGGGCGACGTCCTACGGCGCGCTGTGCCGCAAACTGGCTGCCGACCGGATGTTCATCATTGTGGAGGAAAAGGCGCTGCAGCGTATGGTCAGCGACAAGTTCAACATTCTCGACCGCGTGCGCGATTTCACCTATGAGGGCAAGCAGACCGATCTGACGCTGTCGATCGGCGTCGGACGCGAGGGAAATTTCCACGACTCCAACAACGCGGCGCGGCAGTCGCTCGACATGGCGCAAAGCCGCGGCGGCGACCAGGCGGCGATCCGTCACGAGGCGCAGTATCAGTTCTACGGCGGCGTTTCCGCCGGCGTCGAACGCAAAAACAAAGCGAAGACCCGCCTGATCGCGAAGACGATCGCCGCGACCGTCTGCGACAGCGAACAGGTCCTCATCATGGGACACCGCTTTTCGGATTATGACGCGATCGGTTCCGCCATCGGGCTGTATCAGATCGCCCGCTTCTTCGGCAAGGAAGCGCATATCGTCGTTGACCGGACGACCACGCTCTCAGAACCACTGTGCACGCTCTTTGAAGAGAACGGACACCCGGACGCCTTCATTTCCCCGGAAAAGGCGCTGCTGACGGCGGGTGAGGGAACGCTGCTGTTCGTGACCGATACGCACAAGCAGGACTTTACCGAATGTCCGCCGCTGCTCGAACGCGCCGGCTCGGTGATCGTCATCGACCATCACCGCAAATCGGTGCAGTTCATCGAAAACACCGTGGTGTTCTATCATATCCCGAATGCCTCCTCCGCGAGCGAAATGGTCACGGAGCTGGCGCAGTATATGGATAAAAAGCCGATCCTCGACCCGGTCTCGTCGCTCGCGCTGTTCGCCGGCATCATGCTCGATACGCGCAACTTCGTGCTGCGCGCCGGCGTCAGGACCTTTGAAGCGGCGGCGTATCTGCGTTCGCGCGGCGCGAATACCGTCGAATGCAAGAAACTGTTCTCGACGGATATGGACATCTTCCGCGCCCGCAACAAGATCATCGATTCCGCCGTGCGCTACCGCGAGGTCTGCGCGATCTCCACGCTGACGCAGGAATGTGCCAACGAGCGGCTGATCACGTCGCAGGCGGCGGATGAAATGCTCGGCATCGAAAACGTCAAAGCGTCGTTCGTGCTGTTCCGCCTCGGCTCCGCCTACCATATTTCGGCGCGGTCCTACGGCGAAGTCAACGTACAGCTCGTGATGGAGGCGCTCGGCGGCGGCGGTCATCAGACGATGGCGGCGTGTCAGCTCGGCGAAATCAAATTCGACGATGCGATGCATCAACTCAAACAAGCGATCGATCAGGTTCTTGATATCTAATAGAAGGGGGTTCTTTCCATGAAAGTCATTTTGAAGCAGGACGTCAAGGGGCTCGGCAAAAAGGGTCAGCTCGTCAATACGTCCGACGGCTACGCGCGCAACTTCCTTTTCCCGAAGGGACTTGCCGCCGAGGCGAACGCACAGGCGATGAGCGAACTGAAAAACAAGGAAGACGCGGAACGCTACCGCATCAAGACCGAGACCGCCGCGGCGCAGGCGGCTGCCGAGCGGATCGAGGGCAAAACGATCCGCATCTCCGCGAAGGCGGGACAAAACGGCAAGCTGTTCGGCTCCGTGACGTCGAAGGAAATTGCCGAAACGCTGCAATCGACCTTTGGCATCAGCGTGGATAAACGCAAGATCACCGTGGAAGAAATCAAACAATACGGGACGTATGAATTTGAAGTGAAGCTGTATCCCGGCATCAGCACGCAGCTTTACGTAATGGTTGGTGAATAATAATGCCGAACAATCAGACGATCGTCTCGCTTGACGACGTACAGCTGCCTTACAGTCTGGAAGCCGAACAGGCCGTGCTCGGGTCGATTCTGACCGACCCGAACTGCATCACGCAGGTGCTGATTCTGCTCAAGGCGGACTACTTCTATCTGCCGCAGCACAAGGCGATTTTCAATATCATGCAGGGAATCGACGCCGTCGGCGGACAGATTGATCCGCTTGTGGTGCTCGATAAGCTCAAGACCGAGAACGTCTATGATGACGCCGGCGGCAAAAACTATCTCTATCAGTTGGCGCAGTCCGTGCCTTCCACGCAGAACGTGGAAAGCTACTGCAAGATCGTCAAAGAGAAGTATTACACCCGCACGCTGATCAATGTCTCCAAGCAGATCATTGAAGAAGCTTCCGGTTCCGACAGCGAAGCCGACCTGCTGCTCGATTCCGCCGAGCAGAAGATCTACGACATCCGGCAGGGGAAGGTGTCGCGCGGCCCGACGCGGATCAGCGACATCATCATCAACGAGGTCTATGACAGACTGCAAAAGCTCTCTGCGCCCGACGGCGACCAGTACAGAGGCTACACGACAGGCTTTACCGAGCTCGACCGCGCCATCACGGGACTCAACAAGTCTGACCTTGTGATCATCGGCGCGCGCCCCGCCATGGGTAAAACGAGCCTTGCGCTGAATATGGCGCGCAACACCGCCATGATGGGACGCAAGAAGGTGCTGTTCTTTTCCCTGGAAATGACAAAGCAGCAGCTTGCGCAGCGCGTCCTCGCGACGGAAGCGCGGGTCGAAAGCACCAAGATGCGCTCCGGCAATATCACCGGCGACGAATGGAAGCAGCTTGCGACGGCGACGTCGCTGCTGAACAACTGCGAACTGTATTTCGACGACTCGTCCGACATGACGGTGCCCGAAATGAAAGCCCGGATCCGCCGCTTGAAGGACGTGGACGTTGTCTTCGTTGATTATCTGCAGCTGATGCAGTCCGGACAGCGCGAGGAAAACCGCGTGGCGGAAGTCACGAAGATCACAAGAAGCCTCAAACTGATGGCGAAGGATCTGAACATACCGGTCGTCGTGCTGGCGCAGCTGGCGCGTCCGCCCAAGGGACACGAATCACACCGGCCGCAGCTGTCCGATCTGCGTGAATCCGGCTCGATCGAGCAGGACGCCGATATCGTGATCATGCTGTACCGGCAAGACTACTTTTCCAAGGATAAGGGCGACGAGCCGGACGAGAATCAGCCCGCCATCAACGAGGCGGAGTTCATCGTGACCAAGAACCGTCACGGCCCGACAAAAACGGTCACCGTCGCCTGGAACGGCGATTATACCATGTTCTCGAATCTCGAGGTTCTGCGCAATGATCTCTAAGGTCATCCAAACGATCGAGGAAGAACACCTGCTGGACGGCGTGCAAAGCGTCTGCGCGGCGGTCTCCGGCGGCGCGGATTCCATCTGCATGCTGGAGGTGCTGTGCGACCTGCGCGAGCGCTACGGCTTTACGCTCGAGGTGCTGCATATCAACCATCTGCTGCGCGGCGAACAGGCGATGCGCGACGAAGCGTTTGTCGTGTCCGTCTGTGAGAAAAAGGGCTTGCCGTATCAGGTGCTGCGCATCGACGCTGCGGCGCGCGCAAGGGAGCTGCACATCGGCGTGGAGGAAGCCGGACGGCTGATCCGCTACGAAGCGTTTCTCGCGTCACCCTGCGACGCGGTCGCTGTGGCGCATACGCTGTCTGACCGGACGGAAACGGCGCTCTTCCGCATGGCGCGGGGGACGGCGGTCCACGGCGCGGCGGGGATTCTCCCGCGACGGGACAAGGTAATCCGTCCGCTGCTGCGTGTCACGCGGACAGAGGTGGAAGAATTTCTCACAGCCCGCGGGATCTCATGGGTGCAGGACAGCACGAACGATCTTGACGATTACAGCCGCAATTATGTCCGGCATACTCTCGTACCGGCGTTCCAAAAGCTGAACCCTGCGTTTGAAGAAACGTTTTCCGGCTTTATGGACGCCGCGCGGGAACAGACCGACTTCCTCAGGCAGGAAGCAAAGAAGCTGCTCTTAGCGGCAAAACGGCAAAACGGCTATGACAAAACGGCGCTGCTTGCGGCGCACCCGGCGCTGCGGCGCGAAGCGCTGCGGATGATCCTGGCGCAGCAGATCGAAAAAGATATGACGCGCCGCCATATCCTGCTTTGCGAAACGGCGCTCGCGGAAGGCGGGACCGTGCAATTGACAAAAGACTGGTTCTTTACCGCCAAAGGCGACAAAGCTATGCTCACCGGCAGGCGGGAGGCGTTCCCGCCGTGGGAAGCGGCGTTTGCCGGCCTGCGTGCCGAAACGGTCCGCGGAACGGTCCTCTTACAAAAAGTGACGGACGGCACCGGCTGTCTGTCCTTTGAAAAACTGACGGCGCAGCCCGCGCTCTGTGTGCGGTCCCGCCGGGCGGGGGATACCTTTTCCTCCGCGTCCCGGGGCGTTACCAAAACGCTCAAAAAACTCTTCAACGAAGCCAAAATCCCGCCCGAAGAGCGCAGCCGTATCTGCGTCCTCTCGGTGAACGGCGCAGTCGCCTGGGTGGAAGGCTTCGGCGCGGACGCGCACTTTGCCGGCACAGACCTTCGCGTGGAGATCGTGCCGTTATCCGAATGAGAAAAGCGAAAGTACATTAAGGAGAATTCTTATGCCAAAACAAACCGTAACCGCACGCTTTGCCAACTCCGCTTTGATCGGCGACATCAAAGAAATCTTTTTCAACGAGATCCAGCTGGATGAGATCGTTGCACGGCTCGGCAGACAGATCAGCAAAGACTTTGAAGGCAAGAATCTGCTCATGGTCTCCGTTCTGAAGGGATCTGTCGTCTTTATGGCGGATCTCATGCGTCATATCACGATCCCGTGCAGGATCGACTTCATCTCTTCGTCGATCTACAAAAACAAAACGATGGCGCAGCCGCGGCCGGATATTCGGGATATTCTCCAGTTTGACGATATTTCCATGTTCGACATTCTGGTCGTGGAGGACATTCTCGACACCGGACGGACGCTGCAGGGACTTTCGGAGTACCTGCTGGACAAGGGCGCGAAATCGGTGACGATCTGCACGCTGCTCGATAAGCCGGAGCGCCGCGACCCGTCCACCACGATCAAGCCGACCTATATCGGCGCGCAGGTCGCGAACGAATTTGTCGTCGGCTACGGACTCGACTTTGACGAAAAGTACCGTAATCTGCCGTTTATCGGCATCCTCAAGCCGGAAGTCTACAAGGACTGAGAAAGGCTTGCAATCGTACAGAAGAAGGAGTGTTGTTTCGATATGAAAGATATGCGCAAGTGGGGCAATCTGCTGTATCTGATCATCCCGCTGCTGCTGATCTTCAGCATCGCAGCGTTTTCCAACGGCCGCGCGGAAAAGAAAGCGACCTATTCGGAGATCATGAACCTGTTCCAGAACCATGAGATCACCGAATATACAGTGAATTTCAGCTCCGGCGCTCTGCTCTATAAGGTCAAGGGCGACAATACCGAAAAGAAATACGCGCTTCCGAGCGTGGATCTGTTTATCATGGATATCCACGAGGATGTGGTGCAGTACAACGCCGAGCATCCGGACGCGCAGATCGAATATGACTACAAGGCGGGAACCAACAACTCCTTCTGGTTCAGCATGCTGCCGATGCTGCTCATGGGCGGGATCTTCGTCTTTGCGATGTTCTACTTCTACCGCAAGATGGGACAGAGCATCACGATGGAAAACAACCGTACGCTCAGCTTCGGCAAAGCGCGCGTCACCGACGCGAAGGACAGTAAAAAGAAGGCGACCTTTGCGGACGTCGCGGGCTGCGACGAAGAAAAAGAAGAACTGCAGGAGATCGTGGAGTTCCTCAAAGATCCGAAAAAGTTCAGCGCGCTCGGCGCACGTATTCCGAAGGGCGTTTTGCTCGTCGGCCCGCCGGGAACCGGTAAAACACTGCTGGCGCGCGCGGTCGCGGGCGAAGCGAACGTCCCGTTCCTTTCGATCTCCGGCTCCGACTTTGTTGAAATGTACGTCGGCGTCGGCGCCTCGCGTGTGCGCGATCTGTTCTCGCAGGCGAAGAAGCTCGCGCCATCCATTCTGTTTATCGACGAGATCGACGCGGTCGGCCGTCATCGCGGCGCCGGCATGGGCGGCGGTCACGATGAACGCGAACAGACGCTCAACCAGATGCTGGTGGAAATGGACGGCTTTGACGCGAACGAAAGCGTCATTATCATCGCCGCGACCAACCGCCCGGATATCCTCGACCCGGCGCTGCTGCGTCCCGGCCGTTTCGACCGTCAGGTGACGGTCGGCTATCCCGATATCAAGGGCAGAGAAGAGATCCTCAAAGTCCACGCGAAGGACAAGCCCCTCGCGCCGGACGTCAAGCTTTCCGTGATCGCGGCGTCCACTGCCGGCTTCACGGGCGCGGACCTCGAAAACCTGCTCAACGAAGCGGCGCTGCTTGCCGCCCGCCGCAGCAAAAAAGCGATTACCATGGCGGAGATCGAAGAAGCGACGATCAAGGTCGTCGTCGGTACCGAAAAGCGCTCGCATAAGATCTCCGACAAAGAAAAGCGCCTGACGGCGTATCATGAATCCGGCCACGCGGTCGCGACCTATCATCTCGAGGGACAGGACCCCGTCCATCAGGTCTCGATCATTCCGCGCGGTCTGGCAGGCGGCTATACGATGTCGCTGCCGACGGAGGACAAGTCCTACCGCTCCAAAACGAGCATGCTCGACGACATCGTCGTCCTGCTTGGCGGCCGCGTCAGCGAAGCAATGATTCTCGGCGATATTTCGACCGGTGCGTCGAACGACCTCGAGCGCGCGACACAGATCGCCCGCGACATGGTCACCCGTTACGGCATGAGTGACCTGATCGGTCCGCTTTCGCTGGAATCCGGTTCGCACGAAATCTTCCTCGGACGTGATTATTCCAACGCCCGCGCCTATTCCGAAACGGTGGCGGCGCAGGTCGACGAGGAAGTCAAGCGGATCGTCAACGACGCCTACGCCCGCTGCGAAGCGATCCTCTCGTGCCATGAAGATCAGCTGCACACGCTTGCGCAGTATCTGATCGAGCACGAAAAGATCGACGGCGACGACTTCAAGCGTCTGATGGAGACCGGCGCGCTTCCGTCGACGGAAACGACAGAAGCTGCAACCGCAGAAGATGCGCCCGTGGACGAAACGCCGCAGCCGACCGAAGAAGCCTGATCGCACGGCGGTACCCCGCAAGATTTCTCAAGAGAGGGAACTTCTATGCTTTACTATCTCAAAATGCTGATCATTGCGCTGATCAGCGGTCTGTTTACGGCGCTGCCCGTTTCCTTCGGCGCCCATTACGCCTACCTGTCCTCCGTCTTGTCGTTCACGAATGATAAGGCGCTGCTCGGGTTTTACTATGCTGTGATCGCGACGGCGTTTTCGCTCGTCGTGTTCGGCTATCTGCGCCGGATCTACCGCAAGGCGTTCATCTACTCCGTCTTTACCAAGAAGGGGAGCGATCCCTCGTCGAAAAAGAGCTACCGGAAGATCCTCGGTAATCTCCTGCTGTCGCTGATTCCGACCGCGGTGCTGTTCATTCCGGTCGGCGAAGGGGGACTGCTGCTCGATATCTTCACGAATCTGCTGCAGGAAAACTACCTGCTCGTGACGGCGTCCTGCTGCATCGGCTCCGGTCTGTTTTTGCTGATCGCCGTGTGGTACACGCGCCAGCACTACGCAGAAACCGTCCGCTCGTCGAAGCCGTTGTCGGTGCTGCGCTTTTCGATTTATCAGTTGCTCGCCTATCTGCTGCCCGGCGTTTCCAACGTCTCGATCGGCGGAACGAGCCTGCTTTTGACCGACGTGGAGCCGAAGGTGCTCGTGCGTGAAATGCTGCTGTACCTCGCGCCGTCGATGTTCGTCGTCAATGTGGCACGGATCGTGCGCTACATCCTTTCGGGTATCGTGCTCAACCCCGTGATGATCGCGATTGCCGCAGTCGGTTCGGGGCTCGGAAGCCTGTTGATGATCCATCTGATCAGTAAATTCAATCTGCGCAAACATTTTGTGTTCTTTGCCGTATATTCAATTGTGTTCGGTCTGTTTATCGCGGTTTCCGCGTTTGTGTTCTAAGAGAAAAGAGGAGTTATGGCAGATAAGAAAAAGAAGGCGGCTTCCAAAAAGAAGCCCGCCGCCAAGAAGAAGCCCGCCGCCAAGACAAAGGGCGGTGCGGCGAAAACCAAAAAGGCGCAGGGACAGGCGACCTACTACGAAAGCCACCGCAAGCTGCTGATGCTGATCTATCTGGCGACGTCGCTTGTGTTCCTTTGTGTGGCGTTTATCCCGGGCTTCAACGTCTGGGCGAAGATACGCGGGGTCTTTTTCGCGTTCTTCGGCGTCTCGTTCTATGTGTTCAATATCTGTTTGTTTATCATCGGTCTGCGCATGGCGACCGACAGTTTGAAACGCTCGTTCCTGCTGACGTCGCTTGCTGCCGTGTTTTTGACCGCCGTCTTCAGCTCGATCATCCATCTGGCGACGTTCTCTGTTGTGGACGGCTCCTACCTTGACCAGCTGCGTCAGGCGGCGACAGACGGCTTTTCGATCGCCTACGACGGCTTTTTGATGACCGGCGGTATCCTCGGTGCTCTGCTCGGCGGCGCGCTGCTGCATACCTGCGGCAAGGCGGCGGGCTTTGTGATTGTGTTCGCCCTGCTGATCATCGCGGTCATCCTGTACCTCAATATCAGCGTCGATACCGTCAGTGATTCCGTGTCGTCCGCGATCAATAAGAGCAAGCAAAAGATCGGCGAAACGCACGAAACGAACCGCCAGAAGCGCAATATCCGCAAGGAGCAGCGCGAACAGGAACGCCAGTTAAAAACCGAAGAAGAACAGCGCGCGCTCGAAGAAGAGAGACTGCGCCGCGAGCAGGAGATCCGCCACGCGACCTTCGATTTCACCAAGACCGAAGTCGAGCTGCAGGACGACGACCGCCCCGCGACCGGCTACCGCACCCCGCGGCCCTACAATCCGCAGCAGCGGCTGTTTACCTATGTCGACTCCGACACGAAAGAGGAGGCGCCCGCACCGCAGCCTGAACCCGAACCGGAACCGGAGACGCCGGTGCCGCCTGAAGAAGTCATCCTGCCGGAAGGCTTTGAAGAGATCCCGGACGATACGCTCGACGATAACGCGGAGCGGCTCGTGGACGAAGCGGTCAAAGAAGCGAACCGCAACGCCAAAAAGAACCAGAAGGAAGTGCTCGCGTTCCCCGAAGACAAGAAGCACCGCGCCAAGAAGGACTACGTTCTGCCGCCGATCCGCTGCCTGAACGAGCCCGATTTCAGCAAAGTCGGTGACATCTCCGCAGAGATCCGCCAGACTTCGCAAAAGCTTGTCGAAACGCTCAAGAGCTTCGGCGTGGAAACGACGCTTATCGGCGTCAGCCGCGGTCCGTCCGTCACGCGCTATGAGCTGCAGCCAGCGCCCGGCGTCAAGATCAGCAAGATCACGTCTCTCGCGGACGACATTGCGCTGAACCTCGCGTCTTCCGGTGTGCGTATCGAAGCGCCGATCCCGAATAAATCCGCCGTCGGCATCGAGGTCCCGAACCAGACCCGCGCCAGCGTGACGCTGCGCGAGATCATCGCGTCGTCCGAATTCCAGTCGAGTCGCAGCAAACTGAACGTCGCGCTCGGCAAGGATATCACCGGTCACGTCAATTGCACCGACCTCGCCAAGATGCCGCACCTGCTGATCGCCGGTACCACGGGTTCCGGTAAATCGGTCTGCCTCAACTGCATGGTCTGCAGTATTCTCTATAACGCGTCGCCCGACGACGTCAAGCTGCTGATGATCGACCCGAAACAGGTCGAATTCTCGGTCTATAACGGGATCCCGCACCTGCTGGTGCCCGTGATCTCCGACGTGCGCAAGGCCGCCGGTTCGCTCGCGTGGGCGGTCGGCGAGATGGAAAACCGCTATAAGACGTTTTCCTCCTGCGGCGTCCGCGATATCAACGGCTTCAACCGGTTCATCATCGGCCGTCCCGAATATGAGCACATGCCGCAGATCGTGATCTTCATCGACGAGCTGAACGATCTGATGATGATCTCCCCGAAGGAGGTCGAAGACTCGATCTGCCGTCTCGCGCAGAAAGCGCGCGCCGCCGGTATGCACCTGGTGGTCGCGACGCAGCGCCCGTCGGTCGACGTCATCACGGGTATCATCAAGGCGAACATTCCCTCGCGTCTGTCGCTTTCGGTGTCGAGCCAGGTTGACTCGCGTACGATTCTTGACGCGGTCGGCGCGGAAAAGCTGCTCGGCAACGGCGATATGCTCTTCAGCCCCATCGGCAACAACAAGCCCGTTCGTATTCAGGGCGCGTACGTTTCGGAAGAGGAGATCGAAAAGATCGTCGAATTCATCAAGGCACAAGCCGAGGTGGAATACGACGAAGAGATCAGCGAAGCGATCAACCAGCTCGCGACAGCCGAAAAGAAAAAGAACGCGCTCGCTTCCGCCGGAGAAGACGCGGCCGACGGCGGCGACGTGATGATCGACGCGGCGATCGAGGTCGTTGTGGAAACCCAGCAGGCCTCCACCACGCTTTTGCAGCGCAAGCTGCGCCTGGGCTATGCCCGCGCGGCACGGATCATGGACGAGCTGGAACAGCGCGGCGTGGTCGGCCCTTCCGAAGGCAGCAAGCCGCGCAAGGTGCTGATGAGCAAATCACAGCTGGCCGAAAAGCAGGCGAGCAAGGACTACGACGAAGGCACCGACATCCAGTCGTTCGATATTCTTTCGGATTAAACAAAACTACCGCCGGAGAGGGGAGAACTCTCCGGCGGCTTTTTTCAGTTTACAAGCAGTTTATATACGAGATCCACGGCTTTATCCGGCAAAAGCTCCAGCGTCATCAGCAGCTTTCCGGTGCACACCTTATACTTCGTCAGCGGCGTTTTGGCCGTGAGCGCCCGGATCAGCTTCTTTGCCAGCTTGTTCGGGTCGTGGTCCAGCCCCAGCTCCATCGTCATCATGGGGCGCATGGTGGTCAGCACTTTTTTGAAATAGTTTGTGGTCTGAATGATCTGATCGAAATCACGGAAGATCTTTTCGGTCAGCTGCGTTTTGAACGAACCGGGCTGCAGCTTGACCACCGGAATGTCCAGATACATCAGCTCGCGCCGCAGCGAATCGTTATAGGCTTCCACAGCATACTTCGTCATGGTATAGGGACCGTTGAACGGCTGCGGCGTCATCCAGCCGCTTTCCGACGAACAGTTGATGATCCGGCCGCGCCCGATGCGCACCATTTCAAAAAACTGTTTGTTGACCCGGACCATGCCCAAAACGTTGACGTTCAGCATTTTTTCGATCTCTTCCACGCAGCTGCCTTCCACCATGGAGGTGAAGGTGTGGATGCCGGCAAAATTGACGATCGCCTGCAGCCGGAAGGTTGTGCGGCGGACCGCATCATAGGCGGCGCGGATGCTTTCTTCGCTTGTGACATCCAGCTTCAGCGGGATCACGCGCTCGATCTTGCCCAGTTCTTCCAGCTTTGCTTCGTTGGTGCCGCCGGCAAAAACCGTCCAGTCGCCCAGATTTGCAATTGCTTCCACACAGCAGCGGCCCAGGTCGCCGGTTGCGCCTGTGAACAATACGTATTTCATGTCACACTTCTCCTCTCAGCTTTTTCCGGTGCCAAAGCACGGTGTCGCGAATGGTTTCTGCGGCGGGACGCGGCGAAAAGCCCAGCTCGCGTTTTGCCTTTTCGTTTGAAAAGTTGCAGTTTTCTTCCAGCTTGCTCAGCGAAAAGCTGTTGAGCATCGGCGGCAGCTTTGCAAGATTCATGATGCCGGAGATCAGCGGCACAAAGGGAACGATCATCTTTTTGGAAACTTTGATCTTCGGCTTCTTTTTGCCGAGCGCCTGTGCCATATACCCCATCAGCTCATCCACCGTGACGATTTCGCCGCCCAGAATATAGCATTCGCCGCTGCGGCCCTG
>JAEEGL012983129.1_pt1 | contig 16515 bp, 13 predicted proteins | sample 9134231 | NCBI WGS metagenome assembly JAEEGL01 (sample SAMN16246548, study PRJNA631951) | gut metagenome | biome: gut microbiome; feature: rumen; material: fiber-attached | host: Bos | place: Iran: Karaj | collected 2018-10
ACTGGCAGCCCGCGCTATACATCCATGGGCTGGACCTGAGACTGCAGCAGCACCTACCAACGGTTACACAACTCAAGTAGCAGTATTTTATATGTTTGCAGTATGGGCTGCTAAAAGCTTAGGAAAGATAGATGAAAAAAAATATGTTGAATACATACGAGATATAAAAAGATTACCAGAAAGAGCCCAAAGAACTCTTGACCTTAATACCAAGGTTCAAAAACTTGCAGATAAATATTTCCATAATAAATCTATTTTCTTTATAGGAAGATATTTTGATTATGCAGTATGCCTTGAAGGTTCACTCAAACTTAAAGAAATTTCTTATATACATTCAGAGGCCTATGCGGCAGGAGAACTTAAACACGGAACCATTGCACTTATAGAAGAAGGACGACTTGTAGTTGCAGTGTGCTGCTATGAGCCACTTCTTGATAAAATAATTTCAAATATTCAACAAGTAAAAGCTCGTGGTGCAAGAGTGCTTGCACTTGCTATGGAAGATAATAAAAAAATATTTAAAGAAGCTGATGATGTCTTGCTCGTTCCAAAGACTGATGATATATTTATGCCTATCATAGAGATAATCCCGCTTCAACTTTTTGCATACTATGTAGCAAAAAACAACAAGTGTGATATAGATAAACCAAAGAATCTCGCAAAATCAGTAACAGTTGAATAAACGTACGGGCGAGCCCAACGAGCCCTCTTGCGCTCGCATAGCTCGCGCTTACGGTATGGGCGAGCTCAGCGAGCCCTCTTGCACTCGCATAGCTCGCGCTTACGGTGCAGGCTAGCTATAGGAGCACTCGTACGGGCGAGCTCAGCGAGCCCCAGTTTAAAGAAATGAGAATAATAAAAACAAAAATTAAATCAATATTTATACTTATAATGATTTTATTATTGTCTTTTACAACTTTTGCCACTACAGTCATCACTCCCATTGAACAAAATGCCATAAATATTTTAAATGGTTATTATGCTCCGTATTATTTTAGTAAAGATCATCAATTATATCTTAAAGCAAATGCGATAAAAAATCTAAATAAATCTATACATACTGTGATAATTGGCAGTAGTCATTTGCAATCACTTACCACAAAAGATGTGGGAACTGATTGTATCAACTTATCTATCGGTGGTGGAACATTCCAGGATAAAATAAATACACTTGGACTTCTTGACTATTATAAAGTGAAATATAATCGAATAATTATGGATTTCACTATGGTTGAATTATGTGCTTATACAAATGCGGATGTAAAAGCGAGCCCGCTCAACAGTTTTGGAAAATATTTTATAGAAGTCATAAAAAACAAAAAGAAGAGCAAGCCTATAACTAATTTTAATACATACTATAAAAATACTGAAAACTTTGATTTGAATAAAAAATACACAGAAGAAGAACTTGATAAAATGACATTTTATTATAGAAATGATTTTTCTACTATATATAGTGACCTTGTGTATGTAAATAGAGAGGTAAGCCTTGCTAAACTAAATGAAATAATTGATTCAGAAGCAAATATATCAAAATTTAAAATAAGCGGTGAAGCAAAACAAATAGTTATTGACATGATAAAATATTTTAATAGCAAAAATATCAAAGTAAATTTAATGATGATTCCAAAGCCACCAGCAATTTTTAATAAACTAGAAATGTATAAGTATAAAGTGGTTAGAGAAATGACGGACCTTTTTATAAATCTTGTAGTAAATTATGGCTGCAGAATTGAAGGTGCCTATGACCCAAACTTTATAGGCGCTACTATGGAAGACTTCTATGACTGCTACCATATGTACCCAGAGTCATTTAAGAAGTTTTATAAGTTTGATTGATATATTGATAAAAAGAGGTTTTTTTTGTATAATATAGATATGACAATAGGAATTTATAAGTTTAATTAATTGGAGTATTCTGGTGAAGTTTGAGTGGGATGAAAATAAAAATAAAAGTAATATTGAAAACCATAAAGTATCTTTTGAGCAGGCAATATCAGTTTTCTATGATGATGCGGCTGTGATATTTCAAGATATAAAGCATTCGGAATTAGAAGATAGATTTATAATAATTGGTAAAAGTATTTTTGAACAAATTTTATTTGTTTGTTATTGCGAAAGAGGAAAAGATGAGTTAAATGAAGACATATTGAGAATTATTTCTGCAAGAAAAGCAACTGAAAAAGAAAGGAGATTATTTTATGAATAATGTTTATGATGAAGACTTTATGAGGGATGAGTATACAAAAGAAAGTATATGTAATCTTAGAAAAAATCCATATGCTAAAGAATTTACTGCATTAGATAAATTGAAAGTGTTTTTAGATGCATTTATAAAAGAATATAATTGGACAAAGCAAGAAACAAAAGAAAAAGTTGATGCTTTATTGTCATAATTGGTGTAAGAAGTTAAAATGCGAGTTTCTACCTATGATACATACATGTCTATTTCTAAGAGATAATTATACAATTAGCAATTTTAATATAAGTAAATTTTAAAATCGTCATCTGGATGACGATTTTTTATTGTAAAAAAACACTTGACAAATATACCCTATGGGGGTATAATGTATATGGAGGTGATGAGATGGCTGATAAGACATTAAAAAGCAAAAAAATGGAAAAAGATGAGTTTATTCATAAACACAAAAAGAGAAGCGAAGCGGAAAAGAATAAATTAACCGCAAGGCTTAAAAGAATTGAGGGTCAGGTCAGGGGCATAATAAAAATGGTAGATAATGATGCTTATTGCCCTGCAATACTTATTCAAGTGCTTGCGGTTAATAACGCTTTAAATAGTTTTAACAAAGAATTACTTTCTTGTCACATAAGAAATTGCGTAAAAGCTGACATTGAAAATGGTGATGAAAGAGCAGTTGAAGAATTTGTAAAAATGATTAATAAATTAATGAAATAGTGTCGCTCGCATAGCTCGCGACTACGGTAATCGTAGGTGTGAATGCTTGCGGAGCTAGATGTAGGGGCGAGCTATATAATCTTTATAATGAATTAAAACTTGCGGAGCTAGATGTAGGGGCGAGCTATGCGAGCCCGAAAGGAAATTATGAAACAGTTTTTAGTAGAAGGAATGAGTTGTGCTGCCTGTCAAGCAAGAGTTGAGAAGGCAGTTAGTAAAGTAGATGGGGTTACATCTTGTAGTGTTTCATTACTTACTAATTCTATGGGAGTAGAAGGCACAGCTAAAGATGATGACATTATAAAAGCAGTAGTTGATGCAGGATATGGTGCCAAAGTTAAAGGATCAGACAAAAGTGAAAAGAAAAGTAGTTCTTATGATGATGCACTTAAAGATACTGAAACACCAAAATTAGTTAAAAGACTTATAAGTTCAGCATTTTTTTTAATAGTCCTCATGTATATAACTATGGGACATAATATGCTTAATTTACCACTCCCAAAATTTTTTGAGCATAATCACTTAGGATTAGCCATTACTCAAATGTTACTTGCAATTATAGTAATGCTCATCAATCAAAAGTTTTTTACAAGTGGATTTAAATCACTTATTCATCTTGCACCAAATATGGATACACTTGTAGCACTTGGTTCTTCAGTGTCATTTGGATGGAGTTTAGTTGTTCTCTATCAGATGTGTGGTATGATAACAAATGGTGCGAGCAATATGGATTTGATGCCACTTTATCACAATGAATTATATTTTGAATCAGCTGCTATGATACCATGTCTTATAACTATAGGTAAGACTCTTGAAGCAATGTCAAAAGGCAGGACAACGGACGCACTCAAATCACTTATGAAACTTGCACCAAAGACAGCAAGGCTTGTAGTGAATGGCGCTGAGAAAGTTGTAGGGATAGAAGAAGTAAGTATTGAAGATGTATTTAAAGTATTACCTGGTGAAAATATACCAGTAGATGGTGTTGTAATAGATGGTGTGTCAGCTGTAAATGAATCAGCATTAACTGGCGAATCAATTCCTATAGATAAAAATGTGGGTGACAAAGTATCAGCAGCAACAACTAATGAATCAGGAGTTTTAATTTGTAAGGCAGAGAGAGTTGGAGAAGATACTACACTTAGTAAGATTATAAATATGGTTTCTGATGCGGCTGCAACTAAGGCACCTATAGCAAGAATCGCTGATAAAGTTTCTGGAGTATTTGTGCCTGCTGTCATTGCTATAGCATTTGTAGTAACAATTTTGTGGCTTATTATAGGTAAGCAAGATTTGAGTTTTGCACTTGCGAGAGGCATATCAGTTCTTGTCATTTCTTGTCCTTGTGCTCTTGGACTTGCCACACCAGTAGCAATCATGGTTGGAAATGGTATGGGTGCAAAGAATGGAATACTTTTTAAAACAAGTGAGTCGCTTGAAAATCTTGGCAAGATGCAAATAATTGCACTTGATAAGACAGGAACTATAACTAAGGGTGAACCAAAAGTAACTGATATATATAAGATAGATGCAAAAGATGATGATGAACTTGTAAATGTAGCTTATGCACTTGAAAAAAATTCAGAGCATCCACTTGCTCGTGCCATAGTCAATTATGTTGACTCTCGTATGGGCGAGCTATGCGAGCCCGCAACAGAATTCAAAATCCTCCCAGGCAATGGCCTCACAGCAAAAATTAATGGCAAGCCTGCAAATGCTGGCAGTGAAAAATTTATTAAAACCCTTGTGACACTTGATGAAAGTGTGCTTGCTAAATCAGAATCATTTGCAAATGAAGGAAAGACGCCACTCTTTTTTGAATTTGATGGACGACTACTTGGTATCATTGCTGTAGCTGATGTAGTAAAAGATGATTCAGCAAAAGCAATTAAAGAACTTGAAAATCTTGGCATAGCCACAGTTATGCTCACAGGTGACAATCAAAAAACTGCTGATGCGATAGCAAAAGTTGCGGGAGTTAAAAATGTAGTTGCAGGAGTATTACCAGATGGAAAAGAAGATGTGATAAAAAAACTTAAGGCTCAAGGTAAGGTTGCAATGGTTGGCGATGGTATAAATGATGCACCAGCTCTCGTTCGTGCTGATATAGGTATAGCAATTGGAGCAGGAACAGATGTAGCAATCGATAGTGCAGATGTAGTTCTTATGAACAGCAAACTTATAGATGTGTCAGCTGCGATAAGATTAAGTAGAGCAACAGTCAGAAACATTCATCAAAATTTATTCTGGGCATTCTTTTATAATGTAATATGCATACCACTTGCAGCAGGAGCATTTGCATATAAGATGAATCCTATGGTAGGTGCAGCAGCTATGAGTTTATCAAGTTTCACTGTCTGTATGAATGCACTTAGACTTAATTTATTTAATATGCATAAAGATGTGAAATTACATCAAAAACCAATAAATTTATCTATAGGGGCGAGCGAGCCAATCGTAGGAGCAAACGAGCCAATCGTAGGGGCGAGCTATGCGAGCCCGAAAGGAGAAAATATTATGAAAAAAATTGTAAAAGTAGAAGGCATGATGTGCCCACACTGTGAGGGCAGAGTAAAAGAGGCATTTGAGAAAAATGCAAAAGTAGAGAGCGCTATCGCATCTCACGAGAAAAAAACTGTAGAACTCAGTTTAAAAGAAGATATGACAGCAGATGAGGCACAAGCAATTGTAGAGGACGCAGGATACAAATACTTAGGGCTTGAATAATAATAAGGAGCATTATAAGGGCGGATAATCGCCCTTTTTTGTTGTAAAGTTTTGTGAAAAACAGTCTTTATTTTAAATTGCTAATATGATATAATTTTAAGTGCGAAACAAACTAAATATCTATTTTTATGACTTTTTCATGCACATTTTTCCATATGGCAAAAATGTGGGCAAGCCTGGAAAAGGTAGATATTAAGTTTGTTTCGCAGCAACTTAGAAGCTCACATTTTCATCGCAGCTTCTAAGGAGGCTGTGATTTTTAATTTATGGGAACCTCTAAAAAGTGAGCATTTGAAAAACTTGCTTTTTAAAAGTGCGAGCTTTTAGAGGTGCCCTTATAAAATAATAGGAGGGTATTATGAAACATTTTAAGAAATTTTTAGCAATTTTCTTAAGTATTACTATGATTGTTTTTGCTACTTTGCCAAGTCTTGCAAGTGGGAATGGCATTGAAAGTAATGAGACAAGTGTTTCGGTTGAAGCGATGACTGAAACAATCGAAACTACTACCACAATAAAGGTAGAAGGTAAGGAGAATCCAATAACGGTTGTTAGTGAAGAGAGTGAAACAACCTTTAGCGAAGAAGAGGACGAAAAAACAACAACAATTGAGGATGAACCTGAAGAAGATGAAAGCACTACATTTGAAAATACAGAAGATGAGACAACTGCAGAGGAGATAAATGTAGGGGCAAGCTATGCGAGCCCAGAGGAAGAGACAACTGTAGAAGAGAAAACTACAGAAGAGACAACTGCAGAGGAGACAAGTGTAGAGGCGAGCTCAGCGATCCCAGAAGAAGAGACAACTGCAGAAGAGACAAGCGCAGAGGAGACAAGTGTAGGGGCGAGCTATGCGAGCCCAGAGGAAGAGACTAGCGTAGAGGAGACAAATGTAGGGGCAAGCTCAGCGAGCCCAGAAGAAGAGACAACTGCAGAAGAGACTAGCGTAGAGGAGACAAGTGTAGAGGCGAGCTCAGCGATCCCAGAAGAAGAGACAACTGCAGAAGAGACAAGTGTAGAGGAGACAAGTGTAGTGGCGAGCTCAGCGAGCCCAGAGGTAGAGACAACAACTGAAGAAGAGACAACTGAAACAACTACAAATGAGAATAGTGTAAATTTGATGGATGAAGATAATGTTGCCACTGAATCAGATATAGATAAAAAAGATTTATTTGGTGTGACTTATTGGTGCTACTGGTATGTTGATGATTCAGATACTGACAATATAGTTGTCCATTATAGTGGTATAGAACCTGCTAATTGGAGTAGTATCCCAACAGGCAAAAAGGGAAGATCGTCGACTTCATCTTCACCAAGTGTTAGTTCTACATACAAAACTACAATCAAGACCGCAGTCTTTGATGATGCTATAGTTGCTCCGACTGCAGAAGGTTGGTTTAATGGATTTACAAGCCTAACTACTATAACAAATATCTCTAATTTGAATACGAGTAGTGTTACAAACATGCAGAATATGTTTAGAGATTGCTCTAGTCTTACAAGTGTAGATATTCATGAGCTTGATACTTCTAATGTAACAAAAATGTCAAGTATGTTTAGAGATTGTTCTAGTCTTACAAGTGTAGATATTCATGAATTAGATACTTCAGCTGTTACAACAATGGCATATATGTTTAAAGGTTGTACAAATCTTGCGAATGTAAATGTGAGTGGACTTAATACAAGCCTAGTAACAACTATGGAGTACATGTTCCAAAACTGCACAAGCCTTGCAAATGTAGATATAAGCGGTCTTGGCAATAATGCAGCAACAAAGCTTCAATATATGTTTGATGGTTGTACATCACTAACAAGCGTAACTATGTCAAACTTATTTTCTAGTTCAGTTTTAAATATAAATGCATCATATATGTTTCGTAATTGCACATCACTTACTACACCTGTATTAAGTGGACTGAATATGGGAAATGTTTCTAACATGTCATATATGTTTGATGGATGTACAGCTCTTACAAGTCTTGATTTTTCAAATACAACAACTGGAGCTGTAACAACAGTTTCTTATATGTTTAGAAATTGTACAAATCTTGTAAGCCTTAATTTGAGTAATTTTGTTACCGCAAATGTAACAGGTAAATCAGATACATTAAAGAACTGTGACAACCTTCGTACTCTTAATCTAAGTGCAGGCTTTGCAAGTATAATAAATAGTACTAGCTTAAAAGGAGACTGGAAGAAATCTACATCAGATACTATATATGAATATAAATCAAGCAAAACAACTATTCCAGCAGAAGCCGGAGAGTACTTAAGGGCATATAAGATTACTTTTGATAGTCAAGGTGGAAGTGTTGTAGCACCAATTTTTAAAACTTACAATGAAAGTCTTGCACTTACTAGTCCTACAAGACCAGGATTCACTTTTGCTGGTTGGTTTAATGAGGCAGAGTGTACAAATCCTGTGACATCACCAATAACTGTAACAGGCATAAGAACATTGTATGCTAAATGGGATGGTGGAAGCGGAGCAACACTTGTATATTGGAGAATTGGAAAATTATATTCATCTGGCAGAGAACTTAATTTATCAATGAAAGAATTTACTAAGTCAAGCAGTTATGAATATTATGGTTCATTTACAAATACTGCAGATTTTAATAGCGAGACAGAAGTGCCTTGGCATGCATATAGGTCTGAGATAAGAAGTGTAAGTGTTCATAACAATGTATCACCTACATTTTTTAAGTGTAAATCAATGGCATATTGGTTTAAGGATATGACAAGACTTAAATCTTGCAGCTTATTATCATTTACTAATCGTAATGATATGTTGGAAAACATAGCACATATATTTGATGGCTGCACGAATTTAACAGGTCATAATGCGATTAATGTATCAAACAATTTAAAAAATATGGACAGTGCATATAAAAATTGTGCAAGACTAAGAGTTATTCAAGCACAAAAAATACATGGTGCAACAAGTGCAGATATGAATATAGTGCTACAAAATGGTGGTTTTAAAGATGCATTTGTTGGTTGCACAAGTTTGAGAAGAGTAAATTTAAGATATTTTGATTTTAGTAGTTATACTGGAGAAGTATTTTCATTTGCAGGTCTTACAAGTCTTGTGAAAGTAAGAGTAAAGAATAGTGGTAATTTATTTAATAGAGTAAATCTAAGCGGTGAGTGGTGGGAATATGCATCAGGTAACAAATATACATCTGCTAATATGCCTGCAAATGTCGCCCAAATAAGAAAATATGAAACATTTTCAAATACTATTTATTGGTATATTCAAGGTTCAGAACTTCATTTATCAAGTACAAGACCAAGCAATGCAAATTATAAAAATGGTCATTACTTTAACGGAGATGAAACAAGTGCATATGGAATGTTGCCTATGGGAGAAACATTTACTGCTATAGTTTTAGATAATGCAATTACTATTAGAAATGATGCTGGAAGTTCATTTTTTGGCAATTTAAATGACATGGTAACAGAAATAAGAAATATAAGTTACCTTAATACAAGTGAAGTTACAGATATGAGTTTTATGTTTGATTCAATGACAGAATTAACAAGTGTAGATCTAAGTAGTTTTAAGACACAGAATGTTACAGATATGTCTTATATGTTTGAGGCCGCTGAAAAACTTGTAAATCTTGATCTATCAAGTTTTAAAACATCTAAAGTAACAGACATGGATGGAATGTTTACAGGATGTACGGCACTTAGAAATATTAATTTAAGTAGCTTTAATACTTCGAAAGTTGAATATATGCAATATATGTTTGAAAATTGTTCATCGCTTGAAATGCTTGATTTGTCATCGTTTAGTTCTGCAAAACTTGATGATGGATGGGAATATAATGAAGGTGCTATTTGGTTGATGTTCTATGGATGTAGCAGTTTAAGAACTATATATGTATCTAATAATTTTGTAATAACTTGCGACCCAAGTGCAACAACTACTGGTAATGGTGTATTTGATGGCTGTGATAGTCTTGTCGGTGGTAATGGAACAAGATATAGTGATGAACATATATATGCTGACTATGCATGCATAGACACAGCAGAGCATCCAGGATATTTTACTTATAGAGAAGCACCAGAGCCTGGTCCTACTCCAGGTCCTACACCTGCACCAATAAGTAGTATAAGTGTTAATTCAGCACCAACTAAATTAAGCTATGATGTGGGAGAGAGATTTAATCCAGCTGGTCTTAAAATAAAGTTAAACTATGCTACTGGAGGAAGTGCTATAGTTACATATGACAATAGTACAAAAGATAATTTTTCATTTAATCCAAGTTTAACTACTGCACTTACAGAAACTAATACTTATGTGACAATTACTTATAGTGGTAAGACTTGTAGACAAAATATCACTGTGTTACCTGTAAAAGATATTGCGTCTATTAGTATTGTGAAAAAACCAAATACCACAAGTTATTATGCAGGTTATAGGTTAAAACCAGATGGGTTGGTTGTAAGAGCACATTATACAGATGGAACTACTACTGACATAACTTATTCATCAGGCAATGCAGATAGATTTACATTTAATCCAACACTAACTACTAATTTAACTATATATATGAATGAAGTTGAAGTTACATATAGAGGTATGACAGCAACATTTGCAATATCTGTTACAAAAAATAGTGGAGGAAATACACCAAGTGGTGGCGGCGGAAGTAGCGGTGGCGGTGGTGGTAGTGCAACTACTGGACCAATACCTCCTACACCAACAAGTTATACACCAACTACTACAGTTGTAGCAGCAACAAAGGCAATTTCAGGAACTTTAGATGCTTCAAATGTAAATTGGGCAGTTGACCCAACTACAGGTAAGTGGATACTTGGAACAGCTATAAATGGTCAATCAACACTTGTATCAAATGGTTTCTTCCAAATTAATTCTACTGCGACTCAAAATGTATACGGCATTGCAACTCAAGTTCCAGTAAGTAACACATATTATTTTGATGCTACAGGTGCTATGGTTACTGGTTGGGTAAAAACTGGAGATAATAAATGGTATTTCTTTGAAAATGCAAAAACTGCTAATGAAGGTAAGATGCAAGTTGGCTGGAAAGTTGTAGAAGGTTCTTGGTACTTCTTCGGAGCAGACGGAGCAATGTATGAAAACCAAGTAACGCCAGACGGGCATGTGATAGGTGCAGACGGTAGATGGGTACAAGCCTAACAGAATCATATTTGGACAATGGTTATCACGAGATTTACATCAATGCAGAAGTAGATAATAGGTCAAGCATTGCAGAATTGATGAAAGTGTTATCAACAACTGACTATGTCAACAAGAATTTCAAAACAATTGCTAAAGTAAAGGAGGAAAAGCTTATGCCAGTAGAAGTAGAAAGAGCCATAGAAGGACTTAGAGAAGAAGGCAGGCTAGAAGGTGAATTAAAAGGAAAATTAAAAACATTTATGAGTTTGTTGCAACAAGGAATAATTAGTGAAGAGGTTGTTCTTAAAAATCTAAATATTAGTAAAGAAGAGTTAGAAAAGAAGATTAAGGAGTTAGTTATCTAAACAAGATAATTCTAATAAGTCGTAATGGGGAATATAAAAAATGGGAATGAGAAATCATTCTCATTTTTTTGTAAAATCTTGATTAATTGGCAAAAAGATAAAATTGCAATAAATCTAGTTTTGTGGTATCATATATGTATTAAATGAGCATTGATATAGGGCATAGGTTGCCCTATATTGTGTTATTATGATATATTTTAAAATGGGAATTGTGAAAAAAATATTTAAAAAATTAATAGTAGTTATAGTTGTTTTCGCTTTGGCATTTGAAACATTTTCAGCAGAAAGAATAGTGACTGGTGGCATCGATTCTATGCTTGACAATGGTCCTGGTTCTATGATGGAAGTATTAGTGGCTGGTGATTCATATGCAGAGAGGTTTTACAATGATGAAAAAAATAAGGAATTAAAGTTATATCCATTTTTCCAAGAAGGGCATACTATAGAGGAAAACTGGGAAAAACTTTTTGACGCATTTACAACTTATAAAAAAATTTTGTTTTTATCTATAAGTGTTAATGATAGACATAGAAATACTCATCCAAGCGAATTTGAAAATGAACTCAGAAATCTTTTTGCAGTAGCTAAAATGATGAATAAGTATGTGATTGTTCATTCGTATATGCTTTATGGATTAGATAGTATTATGAATACGCAATTTACTACTGCGGAATATGATGCGATGATTAGAAAAGTGATAATGGAATTCCCTGACACAGTCTATTTTATTGATATGAATGATTGTATAGGAAACGAGTACATGTCAGAAGATGGCATTCACTACAATAAAAAATTCAATGATGTAATGTATGATAGGTTAGTATTTATGATTAAGTATATAGAGGGCAAAAAGAAAAATGAGCAATGAGAAATTAACAAAAGATGATATAAAAAAAATTCAAGCAGAGATTGAAGAGAGAAAATTAGTTTTAAGACCAAAGATATTAGAAGATTTGAAAGCAGCAAGAGCACAAGGTGATTTGTCTGAAAATTTTGAATACTATGCTGCTAAAAAAAATAATAGAGAAAATAATTCAAGAATTGAATATCTTGAAAATATGATTAAAAATGCAATCATTCTTGATGACAAAGATACAAGTGGAGTAAGTCTTAACAATACAGTGAAAGTAAAATTTGTTGAAGAAGGAGTCGGTGAAGATTCTTGGGATGAAGAAATATATAAGATAGTTACTTCTATCAGAGCTGATTCTATGAAAAATAAAGTTAGTATTGAGTCGCCACTTGGGAAAGCATTACTTGGTAAAAATGTAAATGAGCAAGTAAAGGTATTGCTTGAAAATGGGTCTGGTTATGAACTTAAAATAATTGAGATAGATAAAACAACTGATGCAGAAGATGACAATATAAAATCATTTTAGTATATTTGATGTCGCTCGTTATTTTATGACAATATTAATGTCGAGCCACATCATATGGGTGAGTTATGCGAGCCCCATCGTATGGGCGAGCTATGCGAGCCCCAAAAGGAGGATTTATGAGCAAAGAATTTTACACTATGGACAAAATAGTAGCAATTTGTAAGAACAGAGGATTTTTATTTCCTGGTTCTGAAATTTATGGAGGTCTTGCAAATTCATGGGACTACGGAAATCTCGGAGTAGAACTTAAAAATAATATAAAGGATGCTTGGAGAAAAAAGTTTGTTCAAGAATCAAAGTATAATGTAGGTCTTGATGCAGCAATACTTATGAATCCACAAACTTGGGTTGCTTCAGGCCACCTTAGTTCTTTTTCTGATCCTCTTATGGATTGTAAAGAATGTAAGCAAAGATTTAGAGCTGATAAATTAATAGAAGACTTTGCAGAGAAAAACAAGATAGAATTAGGGTCTTCAGTAGATGGTTGGTCACATGAAGAGATGGAAGCTTGGATAAATGATCATAATGTCCCATGCCCAGAGTGTGAAAAACATAATTGGACTAATATAAGAGAGTTCAATCTTATGTTTAAGACATTTCAAGGTGTAACTGAAGATGCAAAGAACACTTTGTATTTAAGACCTGAGACAGCTCAAGGTATATTTGTCAACTTTAAAAATGTGCAAAGAACTAGTCGTAGAAAGATACCATTTGGTATAGCCCAAGTTGGTAAGTCATTTAGAAATGAGATAACCCCAGGTAATTTCATTTTCCGTATAAGAGAGTTTGAGCAAATGGAATTAGAATTTTTCTGCAAGCCTGATACAGACCTTGAGTGGTTTGAGTACTGGAGAAAATATTGTGTTGATTGGCTTCATAATCTTGGTCTTAAGGATGAACAACTTAGACTTCGTGATCATGATAAGGAAGAATTATCTTTCTATAGTAAGGCAACAACTGATATAGAGTTTTTATTCCCATTTGGCTGGGGTGAACTTTGGGGAATTGCAGATAGAACAGATTATGATTTATCACAACATATGAAGGAGTCTGGTCAAGATCTTCAATATTTTGATGAAGAGACAAACGAAAAATATACTCCTTATGTTATAGAGCCATCACTTGGTGCTGATAGAGTTACTCTTGCATTTATTTGTGCAGCCTATGATGAGGAAGTTGTAGGTGAAGGAGATGTGAGAACTGTTATGCATTTCCATCCAGCAATAGCTCCTATAAAGATTGCAGTTCTTCCACTTTCTAAAAAATTGTCAGAGCCAGCTATGAAAATATATGAAGAGCTATGCAAATATTATATGTGTGACTTTGATGATAGAGGAACCATTGGTAAGAGATATAGAAGAGAAGATGAGATAGGTACTCCATATTGTATAACTTATGATTTTGATTCTGAAAATGATAAGCAAGTAACTATAAGAGAAAGAGATAGTATGGAACAGGTGAGAATACCTATAGATGAACTTAAAAAGTATTTTGAAGACAAGTTTATATTTTAACTTATTATGAGTAGAAAGTTATTAATAGAAAAATTTAAAGAATCGGCAACATCAATACTTCCAGTAGTTGGAATAGTACTAGCTGTGTCATTTACACCTTTATTCTCATTGCCAGTAGATGAGTTGAAGATATTTATTATATCTGCTATATCGCTCATTATTGGTATGACACTTTTTAATATAGGTGCAGGCTTATCTATGACACTAATGGGTGATTATGCAGGTTCAGCTCTTATGAAGACGAAAAAAATAACTTTGATATTATCTGTAGCATTGTTTATGGGCATACTTGTAACTATTGCTGAACCGGATTTAATTGTTTTAAGTCAACAAGTAAAAGATGTAGTAAATAGTTCAACATTTATATTGAGCGTAGCAGTAGGCGTAGGAGTTTTTTTAGTTATATCACTTCTTCGAACTATCTTTAATAGACAACTTGCAACACTTTTATTACTTTTCTATATGTTGATATTTGCCCTTTCTGCACTTCTTATAGAAATTGATAAATGGTCACTTTTGCCACTCGCATTTGACTCAGGTGGAGTAACTACTGGGCCTATAACTGTTCCATTTATAATGGCGTTTGGTGTAGGTATAGCGACAACCTTAGGTGGTAAGAATGGAAATGAAAACTCATTTGGATTTGTAGCCTTATGTTCAGTAGGACCAATACTTGTTGTTCTTATATCACTCATTATGTCAAAAGGTACTATAAGTTATACTCTTCCAAATTATACTGTGCAAGCAATGCTAGAAGGCGGATTATTACACAAAATACTAGAAGAAGGATTTAATGTTTTTAAAGCACTTGGACTTATATTTGTATTTTTCCTTATATTAAATTTCTTTATAATAAAATTGCCAATAAAAAAATTGCTACAAATAGTGACTGGACTTTTGATTACATTTGTTGGTTTAGTAATATTTTTAACAACAGCTTCAATTGGATTTTTACCTATAGGCTATAGTCTTGGCAGTCAGATAATGAAATCAGATAGAACTATAGTTATAGGCTTATGTTTTATTATAGGTATGACAGTCGTACTTGCTGAGCCAGCAATCCATGTGCTTACAAGTCAGGTTGAAACAGTAACTGGTGGAAGTGTATCAAGAAGATCAATGCTTGTAGCGCTTTCTATAGGTGTTGGTTTTGCGATAGCACTTTCAGTAGTAAGAATAATGCTCGGTTTTTCAATAATATTTTATTTAATACCAGGATATTTTATATCACTGGCATTGTCGCTTTTTGTCCCACCACTTTATACTGCTATAGCCTTCGACTCAGGTGGAGTTGCAAGTGGACCACTTACATCAACTTTTATAGTTCCTTTTATGATAGGTGCCTGCGTGGAATGTGCAGGTGTAGAAAATGTACTTGAGTTTGCATTTGGAGTAGTTGCACTTGTTGCTATGATACCACTTATAACAATACAGTTGCTTGGATTTAGAGCAGTAGTAAGTAAGATATTAAGAGATAGAATTTCAATGACTAGAATTTTAAGAGCAGATGATAATCAAATCATATACTTTGAAGGGAACCTCTAAATGGAAAAAAAGAAAGAGAAAAAACATATTCTAGGAGAGATACCTATGGCACGAATCACAATTCCTTTCAGTAAGGCAAATAAAGATAACAAAGGTAAAAAATTGACATCTACAAAAAGATTAAGTGTACTATTCGTGATTGTGAAAAAGAAAAAAGTTGATTACTATCTTGATTTGATAGAAGGTTTTGGAGTTAATATGCAAATATCTATGATAGGAAATGGAACAACAAAATCAGCGATATTTTCAGATGAGATAGGAAGTAAAGCAATAATTTTAAGTTTGGTAAGTGAAGATAACATAAAAAGAATTATGTCTGAACTAAGTAGAAAGTTTATGGAAGTAAAAGATGGTAAAGGCGTAGCTTGGACAGTGCCACTATCAAGTGTTATGGGAGTTACATTTTTTAATTTCTTAAGCAACAATGTTGGAAGTATAATTTAATTAAAGTGGCGAATAGACTTGTAGGCACGACTAAATCGTAGGGGCGAACGCAATCGTAGGGGCGAGCTGTGCGAGCCCAAGAGGAGAAGATTATGGATAAATTTGAGATGATAGTGTGTATAGCAAATGCAGGCTTCTCAGGTGAAGTTATGGATGCTGCAAGAACTGCTGGTGCAATGGGTGGGACTGTTATGCATGCGAGAGGAACTGGTAGAAAAGAAGCAGAAGAAACATTTAAAATAACTGTAAACCCTGAAAAGGATTTAGTTTTAATAGCTGTAAATGAAAAAATAAAAGATGATGTTATGAAGGCAATTTATGATAGAGCAGGACTAAATACAGATGCAAATGCAGTAGCATTTTCACTCCCTATAAGCAGTTCGGTGGGGATAAAATAACAAAATCCCCTTACCACATTTATACCACAAAGTCGCTTATTTACTACCACTTAACAAAATAACATTTTCAT
>JAEEGL013079835.1_pt1 | contig 16515 bp, 4 predicted proteins | sample 9134231 | NCBI WGS metagenome assembly JAEEGL01 (sample SAMN16246548, study PRJNA631951) | gut metagenome | biome: gut microbiome; feature: rumen; material: fiber-attached | host: Bos | place: Iran: Karaj | collected 2018-10
GATGGCAATATAACAGTCTCGCATTTTGATGATGGCTTCTTTGAATTGATTACAAAGGCTAATATTAATAAAGAAATCAAGAGTAACGCCAATTATACAGAAATGAATAAAGTAATGCAAAATATTAGTGCATTCTTTGACAAAGCATAACTTATCATATTATGAGTAGAAATGTTAAATATGATGTCATCATCTCATTTTCTCGCGCGAAGGTGGAGAATGCTATCGGGAAACAAGAGATTCCTTACTACTTGGGGAGGGGCGCAACAGATACAATTACCTTCCACAAAAAGAAAATTGTGATGTCTATGCTCCGGTCAACGAAATGCTCAAGAAATGATGTAATCTCTAAAACAAATAATACCATTAACTCGCAAATCATCAAAGCGATAATATTATTTTATGCCAACGCGAATAATTTTCCGAAGTTGGAGTCCATTAAGGTTAACATCACTGCACCCAAAACTGCAATAGAGGAATATACTATAGAGGGAGAGGAACTACCTCAAGTACTAAATCCGAAACAGGCAAGAGATGAGAGTCTACATTTTTGTCCTAAAGAAGCGATTTGGAAAGAAGTAGGATTAGGAAATGCGGCAAGAATAGCCACGTCTTATTGGTTAGATGCATTGAACGCGCAAGATAGACATACAAGATTTAATCGATTGTGGATAGCATTTAATGCACTATTCGCATATTTTGGCAACAAGAAAGCGGAAGTTGAGAATTTGATTTATATCCGCCAACAAATTCAAGCGAACAAAGATTGTTTCTCTAAAACTATGAAGCTTGTTGCTGGATATACTACACAACAGTTACGAGAGCAATTCAGGTGGATGATTTTGTGTAAAGCGGATATGAAACGGAGTATGAAAAGATTTTATGATAGTCTTATCTCCTTCAACGAAGCCAGGATTATAGAGCTATTTCGGGGAATAACGCAATCACACCAGTTACGCCCCAAAATCTTATCGTCAAGTTTTCAGACCGGAATTGATGCCCACTTAAGCAGAGGAGGTACAAGCGAAGACATTGAAATAGTTATCTTATTATGTATAAAATATGCTTATTTCTTACGGAATCAAAGGCAACATGGCCAAATTATAGATTACAATTTCAAGCTCACGCATAATAAAGAAGACGAGGAATTAGATAACATCAATCAACTATTATCAAATCTATTATTAGAAATGCTGGATAATATATCTACATTTAGCGTGCAATCATAAAGGTGTTGACATCGTCATTTTATGCGCATGCGAGCGCGTATGGGCGTACATTATAAATAAGCGAATAATATAAAAAACCAAATACATTATGAAAAATGTAATTACTTATTTGAAGACTTTGTGGGGGGCGTGGGGAAACCTACTGAGTAATGACGTTATATGTGACCGTCGGTTGACAAGAGGAGTTCTATGTTTCCTCGGGAAACTCGCGCGGCGCATTTACTCCTTTGGATGTTCACAGGACATCCTCGGTGCGCCTCAATCGCTTCACAGTTCACCGTCGGGATTGGATGCAAAAACGGAGCAAAAGGGAAACATGGAGCAAAAAGGGGAGATGAGTACGAGTTGCCTCTTACTTAACTCTTACTTACCCCTTACTTGCCCCTTGTTCGCTTCTCTCTCGTTAGTGTCTCGCCAGTCTGATTTGGATACCTATGCGGCAGGAAAGACGAACAATGCAAGCGGCGCGAGAGTGGCGCAAGAGTGGATGAAATATGCTGCTATTCTACTTGTTCTGACCCTCGGAGTGGGGAATGTGTGGGGTGCGGAAGCAACTTTAGAGATTACCAGCGGAGTTACTTCCAACACCACTTTGACAGACGACCAAGGAATCACATGGGCAGTAACTAGTGATGGTACATATACCAGCAATAGTTCATATATCCAATGTGGAACCAATAAAAGTGCTGTGTCGTATATACAGCTGGTTTCTACGGGATTATCAGCAGCTACTATTTCTAAAGTGCAAGTATGGGGCACCTCAAAAGCCTCTACATCTGTAACTGCGAGTGTCAGTATAGGAGGAAATTCCTTAGGAAGTTCCTCTGCATATACAGTACAAAATGCAGCTTCTGGAGGAACAGAATATAGTGTAAATAATTCTTCAAATTATACAGGTGAAGTTACTATACGTATTTCCAGACCATCTTCTGCAAATGGAGCTATTTATTTCAACAAGCTGATCGTTACCTACACCACTGGTGGTGGAGGAGGTTGCTCCGAGTGTACGTATTATGTGTATAATGGAAGCACATGGGTGTCGATTGGAACGACGGAATTTGATGATGTAGTATTAGCACCACCTACATTGGACGATAATGGACACGGAGCAGGTAATGGTTGCTGGGTAAAAACAAAAGATTTCTTTGATGGGAAAAGTTGTCAATATACTCCCAATAATACTAATAACGATTATCGTTTTGTTCCCAATCCCGGTGGCGCAGCTCCCGACGATAATAATAAGCCTGGGACTGGAACGTGCGAATTATATGCTGTTTATTATGACGATTACGGCTGTCTTTCTACTACCGTTACAGCAGTTCAATGTGTGCGTATTTGGGAAGAGCCAGTTAATTTGGCTGTAAGTTCCGTCAGTTCAACTGGAGCGACATTATCATGGGACGCCATTGACGGAGTAAGCAGCTATCATGTTATTGTAACAAAGGTTAGCAATAGTTCGATCGTGTTCGATGGAAATGTTAATGGTACAAGTAAGTCTCTTACTGGTTTAACTTCTGGAACAGAATATTCATGGAAAGTAGCAGCAAACAGTACTACGAATGATGCCTGTGATAGTAACTTCTCAAAAGGAGACAACTTTACTACTTGTGCTTCAGGTTTCACAAGTTTGACTCCTACGGTAACTGCGGATAATACAGGCAAGAATGGGGGTGAAGCATTATTTGAATTAAGCGGCGCAACGAGTTATAGTGTTACCCTAAAAAATAATTCCACTAATGCTGTTATTGCCGGTTATAATAATGTTAGCAATACCTCCGGTGATATTACGTTCAGTGGTTTGACGGCATCTACAACTTATCGTGTTGAAGTGATTGCTCATAATGCTTGTGGCGATAATAGCCAAACTGGTAGTGACACATTCACTACAGATGCTGCTACACTCTACACCGTGACATTCCATAATGCAGCGGGAAGTGCGCCGGGTGCTGTAACACAAACAACAGAAGGCGGAACGGTAAGTATTCCGAATACTACTGCTTGTGAAGGATGGGCATTTGTAGGATGGAAGATTGGAAGTGCACAGAGTTCAACCACCTCCGACCCGACAGGAAGCGGCACATGGATTACAAGTGCTTCATGGCCGAAGAGTTATACGCCAACTGGCAATATTGACGCTTATGCGGTGTTTAAGCAAACAGTTGGAGGAGGAAGCGGAGCGGCTGCTAATACTGTACTTTGGTCAGAAGATTTTAGTGGGTATTCTGCTAGTGATGTCCCTGACGAAACGTTTTCCAGTTCAGATAGCCATACAGGTACGACTGTATATAGCGGAAGTGTAACGTATGCTTGTATTGATGGCGGTACAGCAACTTCTGTCAAAGCTGAATATTTAGCAGGCGGTACATCTCCAGAATTATTGGTAGGTAAAAAGGATGGTACGAGTATAGGCCATTTTACGGTCACAGACATTCCAAAAGGAGGAGCAACTGCTGTGACTGTTACTTTCTATACAAACAATAAAACTTTTAATGTTGATGTTTCAGGAACCGGATATACTTCAGATGGATATCATGCGAAAGGAAGTGGTAGTCATAGTTTTGATATTACTTGTGGTTCTGCATCGACTTTCTCTCTTGATTTTTACACCTCAACTGGAGATAACGTTCGTCTTGACAACATCGACGTCAAAGTCAAGACAGCTGGTGCGTCTGGAACGACGACATGGACCAGTTCTCCGGATTGCGGTTCAACGAAGGAGTTGACTAGTATTACTATTGATACGGATCCTACGAGGCTGAATTACGTAACCGGTGAATTCTTTGATCCTACAGGAGCAGTTGTAACAGCACATTATGATGACTTATCCACGGAAACAGTTACGGGATCGACTTCTTGGGTTCCAGAAACGGCACTGACAGAAGGAACTGGTAAAACGGCAACAGCATCGTATACGGAAGGCGGTGTAACAAAAACTGCAACTGTTACTTATAATGTATATACACCGACTTTAGCCAAGAAAGATGAGACGGGAACGACGATTAGCGGATTATTGAGCGATGCACCTGCTATTTCGTGTAGTGCAGCAACAGTGACTGCAGCTGCAAACGGCAATCAATATGTATTCAAAGAGTGGCAGATAAGCGGTGGTACATTTAGTGGCGGTGTAACCACCACATCCACCAATCCAGCAACTATTACATCTGTCAGCGGTGCAGTAACTGTAACAGCTGTTTACTGGAAACCTATTGAGGTTAAATGGTATGTTAATGGCTCACAATATGGCTCAACAGGTATATATAACTATGGATGGAGTGTACAATACCCAACGCCTCCGACTCCTGCTTCAGTAAACTGCGAAGGTAAAGTGTTTATTGGTTGGAGCCGAACTTCCTCATATAGAAGCGATACGAGACCTACAGATTTCGTTGAGTCAGGAGAATCTCTCACATCAAATGAAAACTTCTATGCAATATTTGCTGACAAGTTATCGGATGGTACGCCTCCTACTTGGACGAAAACATCTTTAGGTTCAGTAAGTGCGGGTATCTACTTGATCTGTATGTCTACAGGAAGTGTATTCAATGGAACTATCAGTAGCGGAAACGGACAAATAACATCATCTGTTTTTGAGACTTCTCTTACTTCAAATACCACAATAGTAGAGGATGCCCCTGAAGGTGCATGTGAGGTGACATTTGCCCAAGTAGATGCCAACCATTTTACAATGCAGGTAGCAGGCAAGGGATACTTATATGCCAGTGGCACTACGACCGGTCACTTAGCTTATCAAAACTCAGAAAGCAATTATTGGTTTTATGACCATGATTATTGGAGATATAGTGGACAAAACACAAGTGGTACATATGTCGCCCTCTATGATTATTCTCATACGACATTTAAAAATTCCACAAACACATCAAGTGTCAATCAAATCATCCTGTTAAAGAAAACGGATGCTGGTGTACCGGCGACTTATGCGGACTACACAACAACTTGTACTTGCTCGGAATACCAATTCCATTATCAGCATAGTAGCAGTTGGAATGCAGAGAACATATGCTTCTCGCCTGTTGCCGGAGCGACAAATAATTATCTGACGGAGGAGATGGCTTTGCCATATGCAGAATGGTACAAAGTGACATGGCAAGGTAATGACCAATCATATACTGCTGTTAAAGGATTTGCCGGAACGACGGATAATATTCCTATGCCGTTCTATCACAATCGCGGAAAGTCGTTCGGAGTAGCGCCTCAAAACGGCAATATCGGTGGAGGTAAAGGTCGTTTCCATGTTTATCATGACAGCGGTTCTACCAATAAATATGTAAGTTTTGTTCCGACAGGCTACACCTTGAACTTCGGAACAGGAGACACATGGACAAATGACTTGACGCTGAACTTCACCGGTAAGACCAGTAATTGGGATGAAACAGAGTGGTACACCGACATAGTTACCCTGACTAATGCACAGATAGGCAAAAAAATATTTGTCGGCTTGCAGACAGAGACAGGCTATGTTTGGTGTGACCCGTACAGCCAGAAAGACAACTTGTCCGGATTGCGCACCAAGAGCGGAAGCGGTGAGAGTTGGGTTTCCGGTGGTATGAGTACCTCTTATCCGAACAAGACGGGCAAGTTCCGTATTTACGCCAATTCAGGTGACAAAAACTGGTATGTGACTTTCGTACCATATTATCATCTGGTATATGATGCCAATGGTGGTAGCGGTGCACCTGCTGCAAGCGAGTATGTAAGTTGCGAGGAGACAGCAGCCAACCGCACAATAGCTATTTCTGCGACAGAACCGACTCGCGCGAATTACCGTTTCATGGGTTGGGCAACCTCGACAGAAAGAGCTGCCGCAGGTACCGTAGATTATAAATACGGCACAGCTAATAACAGTATTGTGCTGACAAGCGAACAGACGCTGTATGCCGTTTGGAAGCAGGTTTATACCGTGACTTATAACTATGCAGGCGGTACAGGGACTTGTTCGAACGGCGAATATATCGAGGGTGAGTCTGTAACGGTTTGTGCCAGCACGCCGACTAAGGCTGCCTCTGAGTTTGATGGATGGAGTTATTCACCGAGTGTAACTGTAACCGCAGGTGCATTCACAATGCCCGCATCGGATGTGACCATTACGGCAACTTGGCGAGAGGCATCGTTTGTATTGACACAGACTGTAGGTAGTCACACGACTAAGGGTCACACAGGGACGGCCATTAGTTCCAGTATGACAAACGCTCCGGGTATGAGTTTGACCTATACCATTGAGGATATTCCAGCTAATGATGATTATGCATTACCGAAGACAATCACCATCAGCGGTGGCGGACAGACTTGGGTACACGGCACGAACTACACATGGACACTGGAGGATGACAAACACTCTGCAACACTGCATATTGGAAATAACCTGACTATCTCTGCGGATGTAACGGTTACTATTACAGAGCAAACTCGTTATACAGTTATTTGGGATGAGCATGGAAATACGACGACCGAATATTACGCTTCGGATGATAATACGGTAACGGAGAAGACGGGAATAGCCAATTGCGGAGAGAAGGAGTTCTATCGTTGGACAGAGGATGCGGTATTCACTTCGGATGAGGATACTCCTCCGGCAGTTGCGACATTCGGTAGTATTAGTGGCGACAAGCATTATTATGCTATTTATGCGGATGTAACCGTTCCTCTGAATCCTGGGTATCAAAAGATTACAAGCGGAGTTACCGCAGGTACATATTTGATTGCAACGGATAGAGGAAGTAGTGATGTAGCTTATACTGGTAAAGTGGATGGTCAATCGTATGGTGGATCTACGAGTACCACAGTTTCGGATGGCGTAATATCAACCAAACCAGCAACAGCCATAGAAGTAACCATCACTTTAGGAACCGGTGCGAATGCGAGCAAGTTTGACATCTACGACGGAACGTACCATTTAGGATATGCAAATAAAGGACTTTCCTTCGGCGGTAGTCAATCTATTGAATGGCAATTAGATGCAAATGGATATATTCAGCATATAACTAATACAGGCTACACGATTCAATATAATGCTGCCAACCCGCGTTTCGCATGTTACAATAGTGCTCAGGCCAAGGCCTACCTCTATAAGAAGCAGACTACAACTTATGAGAACTTCTCGAAGACTTGTGCAACTTTTGACATCACTATTGACCCAGGAATTACGGACGGAACGGTAACAACAACACCAGCAGCCGGTACAGACGTGGCAGGAGAAGGCCAAGAGATTACAGTGAATGTATCACCGAGTAGTTGTAAGTATTTGACAGCGTTGTCCTACAATGACGGTAGTGACCATGCTATCAGTATAGCTAGTACACCTTACACCTTCCTGATGCCGGCAGCAGATGTAACAGTAACGGCTACGTTTGCCAATAAGAGCGTTTCTTCGATTGAAGCCAATACTACCACTTATCGTACGTTGATGCAAGGCACGTCGTTTGTAGGCGAGCAGATTCGCGTGACCTATAATAACGGAGAGACGGAAGATCTGGCATGGAACGATGCATCGCTGACTTTCAGCGGCTATAACATGTCCACATTGGGAAATCAGACTGTAAACGTTGCTTATAGCGGCAGCTGCGGAAATGCTAACACCAGTTATTCCATTGAGATAACGGATGGTATTCCTGTGACGTTCAGTGATTGCGGTATAACCACAGTTAACAAGTATAATCCGGGAGATGTTGTTCCGGTTGAGAGCACGAATGGTGCTTATGCATGTGCAGGATGGGAGTTTGTAGGTTGGAGCGAGAGTTCTGTTGCTGCTAGCTCAACGTCCTTTACTCCGGTACGTAACTTCAATGCAAGCACGGCAAAGACGTTGTATGCTGTGTATGCACATATACGCAAAGATGGTTCCAGCAATGACATGTATGAGTCAGCGGATATGGTGGCAGACCTGCAAGAAGGAGCACGGTATGTTGTTGCATACTTGGCAAACAACAATACAGGAATTAGCGCCGGTTTGACAGGTATGTTGCCAACCGTAACATCCACGAATTATTTGTCAGGAACATCTTCTTTTGCAGGAACTGAAGATAAAAATGCTTCTAATTCGTATGTTTACCATTCTACCGCAACTATTGCAGCAAATGCACATTGGCAATTGATGTCGGATGGAACAGGATATTGGCAGTTATATAACAAGACAGCTAATAAATACCTTGATCTTTCCGGGCATTCTAATGGGTATATTGCCGTAAGTAATAGTCCTGTAGGAAAATTGGTTATTAGTAACTATAATGAAAGTGTAGGAGATAACAATTCTCAAATACGAATTAAGTATAATGGATGCTCTGATCCTCATTACGTATCATGGAATAGGAGTAGTAGCTATTTTAATCAGTATTCAAGCGGTAAGGTATTCATGTTGACCAAAGACGAGTACTTCTCGTCAATGCCTCCATGTGCGCCGCAATCAGCGGTATTCCATGGTAACGGCGGTACGGTTATTGCTTATGGAGGAAGTCCGACCGGCGGTGATCTGACCATTCGCGAAGCAACGCGTGATGCAGGGATCACTACTCCTACTGCGGAATATGAAGACTGCGACGGCAAGAGCTGGAGTTTCATCGGTTGGGCAGATCATGAGGTAGATGTAACCCGCGTGCCTGTTTTGACAACTGATTTGCTGAATGATGGTGGTGGCAATAAAGCACATACTATTACAACAGATGGAGAAGAGTTCTGGGCGGTTTATACGAACCAAGGTCCGGTAGAGACGTTGAATGGAACTGCCTCCATTGCAATGAGCGATCTTACTTCAAAGCAATATAATGAATCAGAATCGACAATAACAAAAGGAGATGTTACTTTTGGTTATTTATACATTGGCCACCAATCTGACAATGGTATACAATTTAAAGAAGGAGATGGAGTGTTCTATAATAAAACTGCCCTTGGTAGAATTAATAAAATCCAATTTGGATATTTCACTGCAAATACCATAGCAAATGTAAAAGTATATGTAGGACATGCAGCAGATGCTATTACTACAGAAGTGACATCTGCCAACCGTCAGGATATAGGAACAGGAATAAGTGCGACATACACTTATTATCCGCCCGAAGACTACGAATATATGAAGATTGTTACATCAGGCGGCTATTTCGTTGTATCTTCTATCGAGGTAGAATATGGCAAAGGAGCCAAGGTTTGGGCGACAACGCCGGATTGTAAGCGTGTGACGCTTTCGGGTGATATCTACGCCACCAGTACCAATGGTCGCGGTATCAAGGCAGTGACACCGTTGCACGTGAATGCCTTCCAGTTAGACGCAAATGCCGGTATTGTAATATCATCGAATAGCAGCGATGTCTATTTCTCGACAGATAGAAATGCGAACTTTGTAAAAGCAACAGCCAATCAGCCGAAGACTTCGGTTACGGTGAATGCCGGAGTGGATGGTAATCTGTCTACGGATATCTATGTACACTACAAACCGAGCAGCGACGGTAATGGTATACCAGCAGATGTGACGGTTTATGCTAATTTAGAGGTGCCCGATCCAGGTGTGTCTGCATCGCATCCGATACATATGCGTAATATGCCAGCGAATTTTGTAATAGCAGTCAAGGTTGGTTCTAACTGGTATGCATTACCTGCAGATATGAGTACAGAGACCAACCCAAGCGGGGTGGTAATCGAAGTTGATGAAACGAATATGACCGCGACGGCTCCGAATACCTGCAGTTATACCATTTGGCCGGTAAAGACGACCAACGGCGAGTATGACCGCTATGCCATCAATACGGCTCATTATGACGGCAATGCTTATGGTGAGCGAGTACGTTTCTCTGCAGTAAACAACGGCAACAAGGGATTGTGGGCAAATAATTCCAACAGCGGGAACGGCATCAGCAACTATGCTGCCATTACTTCTGCCAGCGACGGCGGAACAACAGACAACACCAACCCGGCATACGAATGGAAGATAACAACCACCGTAGCCGATGGCAAATGGCAATACACGCTACAAACAGACCAGACACAAAACGACAGATATCTGCGTTACTGGTCAGCTGCTTCCGGAGGTCCAAAATGGGGTACCTACTCAAGCGGTGAGACCGGTCTATACTTCCTACCCGCCACTTTCTATGACGAAGCGCCAATGCAAGTTATAGAATGGAAGAGCGATAAAATAGTAGTGATGTACGCAGGCAGCGGAACAAGTGCTACTACAAAAGTTGGAACAAACAGCCCAAGTAGCGCACAGGCACTAACAAGTAAGAAAATAGACCATGGTGTATTTGAATTGACTAGCGACCAAGCACTAACCAATAATGCGAATAAAGTGCTGGAGATAACCATCAATGATGGTAGTGATAATATCGTAGGAAAGAAAATATTGACAGTACCTGCTATCGTAGCCAATGAGAAGAACACGGATGACTTAGGCATTACTACAGAAGAAGCGATATCAAGCGATGTAGTGGTATTGGATGGCGGTGTACTGAGTGCAGTGGCAACCAAATATACCTTCAAGAATATTACTGTTTATCCTGGTGGTAAGTTGGTTATCGGTAGCGGCAAGCAGTTAGGAATGAACAGTTTGACGTTACGTGGCGGTTCGAGTTGGGGCGCTGCAAGTTATGAATACAAGTATCCGCAGTTTGTATTGAATAACACAGCCAACGGAGCATTCAGCAACTCTGCTGCAGTCATCAACTATGACTACGTGACAACTAAAGACCAGTACTACAGCTTCGTTCTGCCGTACAACGGAAGCACAAGTGCTATCAAGTATCCTGTAGATATTTATGGAAGTGCAGTAAGCGCAAGCAACACTGGAAGTTTTGAGTTCCAATACTATGACGGTGAAGCCCGTGCAGCGGGCGGTACAGGCTGGGCGGTATTGGCAGAGCCTGCAACGCTTGTAGCCGGAACGGGTTATACCTTCCTCGGTATGCCGAAGAAAGTAGATGCATATGACGGTTCTGATAGCGAACATGCTAACACCCGTCAGCGGTACGGTATCCATCGTATTCCGATGAGTGTGGCTGCAGCTACGGTACAAGCCGGTGAGGCTAACTCCGATCCGGGAAAAGCCACCCCAATATCTGTGACCCTTGCATCAAAGAACAACGACTCCGGATGGAACCTCATCGGTAACCCGTACATGTCGAACGTAAGCGGTTTGAGCAATACGGATATCCAAGTGGGCAAACTGGTTCATGTCAACGATGCCGGAGGTAATTGGACCGGCAGATGGCAGTGGGATGATACAAACACGACAACAGGGGTTCGTTATATCGTCACAACAGACGACGGTCAGACCTTTGAGTCGCAACAAGCCAGCACTGCCACGCTGAAGGCATTCAAGAACTTCTTCGTACAGATTCAGAATGAAGAAGCCAATACATTGGTTATCCCTGCCAACTCACGTACGGACAAGTTACTTGCCCCGGCACGATATATGGACGAGGTGGAACAAGATATCCAACTGGCTGTTGATTTGGTAAGCGAAGCACGCAAAGACAAAGTAGATCTGCTGATCAATGATATCTACACGGCCGAGTTTGACCAAGACGGCGACTTCACGAAGATGATGAACAGCACGAACTTCAACCTCTATGGCGTTTATCCTGGCGACAACCTGAGTTTCATCGCCGTAGATAAGACAACGGCTGCCAACAGTATCGCAGTAGGTTATCAGGTACCTGCTGGCGGCGACTACACCTTGCAGTTATCCGATAGAGAGTACGTAATGACCGATGCTATTGAAGCGCTGTACGTAACCGATCATGAGGTTTCGCCGGAAGTAACGACCGACCTGTTAGACGGTCCGTATAACTTCCATGTGAACAATGCAGAGACCAATGACACCCGCTTTACCATCTCTATCCGACTGGTTCCAAAAACACCGACTGATTTGGAGATTGTACCGGGCGAAGGAATGGAGGATATGAAGCCGCAGAAGTTTATCTATCACGACAAGATGTATATCCTACGCGGTGGAGTGATTTACGATGCAACCGGTAAGAAAGTAGGAGAAATCAATAAATGATTTCGATTTGTAATTTGTAATTTGTAATTTGAAAATAAAAGATTATGAAGACATTGAGATATTTATTGATGAGTTTAGCAATCGTGAGCGTCCTGAGCGTAAGTGCTCAGGTACGTGCTCAGGATTGGGGTAAAGAGCCAGAATCCCGAATGCAATCCACCTCTGCGATGGCAGGATCGGGTTCTACCCTGCCCTTCGCCGCCGCAGATGGGGCTGTCGTAACAGGTAGCGCCATCGGGACCTATTCGCCCGCCAGTGCACCAGGTCGGCCGAGGCGCGTGATAGACGATGATGATAAAGAAGATGCCGGAGAAACAAGCGGGTGGGACGACCCGATGAAAGATCCTCTTGGTGATGCATTGCTGCCACTGGCACTGCTGGCGCTGGTATTCGTGGTCGGCAAATGGACCGCAAAGAAACTAAACCACTCTGCCAATATTAATTAGGTGCACAAATATGTTTTATCATTTAACTTAAAATAATAAATCATGAAGAAAATTTTCTTATTTTTAGCAGCATGCGCGATGAGTGCCATTACGTATGCAACCGTGAGTATTACAGTCAACCCGAACCATGTGGATTTCGGGGAAGTGAGTATCAAAGGAAAAACAAGTGTTGAGGGTTCCGTCACATTGGATGTAACCTATTCGGGTCTGCAGCAGTACTGCGGAGTCGTTTTTGAGGACGTAGAGAGCGAGATGCCGACAGAGGGTGCTGCATTCTGGATCGAGGGCACCAACACGGACGGCTGGATCTATGGCGGCGACCAATACAAGCCTGCCGAAGGTCAGGGTCTGACACTGCATTATATGGCAGACCAAGCAGGCACCTACACCGGCAAGATCCGTTTCTACAGTTACGAGGACGCAGACTGGGAGATTGAAAGCACAAGCGTGTACCTGACAATGAGTCTCACCGTAACGAGTGAAGCGATAGTAGCAACCACCACACCATATGTACGTGTGAACTCCATAAGCGAATTAGCAGCTGGCGATGTAGTTGTGTTCGTGAATGAAGGCGCAGGGGCTGTATGCGGTGCGATAAACGGGACATACCTCAGTGCCATCACAGAGGATGTGGACATCAATACCACCAATCACGAAGCAATCATCCCTGAGGCAGCCCAGACTTTCACCATAGCCAAGAACGGTTCGTATTGGCAATTCAACGCCGGTTCGTATCTCCTGGGCGGTAGCAGCACCTCGCTGACATCCGGAACAGGAACGACCGATTGGACGATTTCGATAGCTTCCGGAGAAGCCACTATTGCTCCCAAAGAGTCTTCCGCTACCATCCAATACAATAGCAGTGCGCCACGATTCAAACTATACACGAGCACCCAGACTCCGATATCGCTATACAAGAAATCCGGCGAGGCTGCAGCTGTAGAGACCACCCTCGAAGTAGAAACTATCAACTTCGGCGAAGTAGAGATGGGCGAGACGGCAGAAGTGACCGTCAACTACACCGCTACCCATATGGAGAGCGAGATACTATGGGATATCACCGGAACTGATGCTGCGCTATTCAGCGTAGAGGCAAACGGCAACAACACGGCCGGAAGTTTGACCATTCAATACAAAGGCGGCGCAACCAAGAGTAGCGTTGATGCCAAAGTATATGCTCTGTTCACCAATGCCAGTCTGGACGAAACGGATGCTTCGTTCAACATCGCCATCAGCCTTGTGCCGACAACCATCAAACTGACGAACATTGCGTTTGTAGGTGCACCAACAACCATCGACCAAGGCCAGTCAATCGACATGAGCCAATACGTTGTTCTGACGCCGAATGATGCTGCAGACAAATCGCTGAGCTGGGCTACCGATCATGACTACCAGGGAGTAGTAGATGCCAACGGCGTGCTGACCGCCAAACATGTAGGCGGCACAATCACCGTAACGGCAACATCGGTTCGCGTACCGAGCGTAAGCGCCAGCCATACACTGAATATCACCGTACCGACCATAACCGATTTCACTCTCTCCGAGACAGAGGCCACAATGAACATCGGCGGCACAAAGACATTGAGCATTACCGCTTTTGTACCAGAATATGCTACGGCTTCGGCTAACTTCAGTTCCTCCAATACCGATGTAGCTACGGTAAACAAGAACGGAGTCATTACCGCGAAAGCAATAGGCGATGCTGTCATTACCGCCACAATCGGCGAGGTAGAGAAGAGTTGCACGGTACATGTAGTAGCCGTAACCGTCAACAGTATCTCTTTCGCCAACGAGGACATAAATTTGACACTCGGTTCGTCGCTGCTATTAACCCCGACCGTAGATCCGGCAGAAGCCGCTTCGCAATACACCATCAGTTATGAATCCGACAACGAGGCCGTAGCTACCGTAGATGCGGATGGAAAGGTTACTTCCGTAGCAGTTGGAGACGCCGTTATCACCGCTACTATCGACAACCAAAGCGCACAGATCACCATCCACGTAGTAGCAGCCGCTATGTTTGCCAAAGTGACGGATCCGTCTGTTCTGGCAGCTAAAGATACCATCATTCTGGCTACAATCTATGAGAACCACGGCGTGATAGCCGGTCCTCGCGGAACAGACAATGCCGGAAAGAAAAAACTGAGCGTTCTGACCGAGGATGTTACTGTAACCGAGACAGAAGCATATGCGGATGAAGCATGCCGTCTCGTATTAGGCACCGAGAAGAACCAGGAAGGCTTCACCCTGACAATAGGCAGTAAGATGATTGCGGTTGCCAGCAGCGGAAACGACATAGTAGATGCCAACACGCAAAACTGCAAGTTCTGGGAGTTCGTCGCAGACGGCAACAACGGCTATTACATCCGCAATCTGGGCAATACCAATGCGATGTTCAAATACCACGCGGGCAATGCAGCTATCAAACCATACAAAGCAACTACTGTAGGTGCGGTATATGTATATGCATACTATCGCAAATACGTAGAACCATCGTCCGCTACAGGCGTGGTGGACATTCAGCCATCAGAGGTCAGCTATCAGAAAGTGCTGCGGAACGGACAAGTGCTGATCATCCGCAACGGCGAGACCTACACTATAACGGGCGCAAAAATGCAACAATAGTGCAATTTCTCTGCAAAAAACAAAAAAATCTCACATATATTTGCTTATGTGGGATTTTTTTTGTACCTTTGCACGATTTTTTGAGTATCAAGAAATTATAATTCTATAATTGGTCGCAAACGGCGACCGCAAATGACGAAAAAACAGATGAATATTGTAACCAAAGAGATTGCTCTCCCCGATGGACGAGTAATCAAACTGGAGACAGGCAAATTGGCCAAACAAGCTGATGGCGCTGTGATGGCGACTCTCGGCAACACGATGATTCTGGCTACTGTCTGCTCCGCAAAAGATGCGGTTCCGGGTACTGATTTTATGCCCCTGACCGTAGAGTACAAAGAGAAATTTGCGTCCGCAGGACGCTTCCCCGGCGGTTTCACCCGCCGCGAAGGCAAAGCATCGGATTATGAAATCCTTATCGCGCGTCTGATCGACCGTGCCCTTCGTCCTCTCTTCCCCTCCAACTATCACGCAGAGACATTCGTTAACGTAACGATGTATTCCGCTGACGGTATCGACATGCCGGAGAGCATTGCCGGACTGGCAGCAGGCGCTGCGCTGGCTTGCTCGGACATTCCTTTCGAGGGTCCGGTGAGCGAAGTGCGCGTGGCACGTGTGGACGGCAAGATGGTTATCAACCCTACCTTCGAGCAATGCGAGCATGCAGACCTCGAACTGATGGTAGCCGCTACCTATGACAACATCATGATGGTGGAGGGCGAGATGAAAGAGGTGCCGGAGAGCGTAATGCTGGAGGCTATCAAAGCTGCGCACGAGGCTATCAAACCGCAGTGTCTGGCTATCAACGAGATGATGAAGGCTTATGGCAAGGAAGTGAAACGCGAGTATTGCCATGAGGTAAACGACGAGGAGCTGAAGCAGGCTGTGCATGACTACAGTTATGCCCGCGCTTATGCGCAAGCTACTGCCGCCGACACCGACAAGCACCACCGCGAGGCTATGTTCAGCCAGATCTGTGAGGATTTCAAGGCAGAGAAAGCCGACTACATGGCAGCACGCGCAGAGGCTTTAGGCGTAGATATCGACGAGATCGCTGCCCTGGTAGACCGCTATTATCACGATGTAGAGAAAGAGGCAATGCGCCGCGCTGTGCTGGATGAAGGCAAGCGTCTGGACGGTCGTAAAACGACAGAGATCCGTCCTATCTGGTGCGAGGTAGGTTACCTGCCCGGACCTCACGGAAGCAGTA
>JAEEGL013151155.1_pt1 | contig 16515 bp, 15 predicted proteins | sample 9134231 | NCBI WGS metagenome assembly JAEEGL01 (sample SAMN16246548, study PRJNA631951) | gut metagenome | biome: gut microbiome; feature: rumen; material: fiber-attached | host: Bos | place: Iran: Karaj | collected 2018-10
AGTCTTCTTGATTTTCTAAATTAGATTTTTTATTTAGCATTCTTTGTAATTTAATTTGTTCTGAATATTCATCTTTAGTTAATGCTAATGTTCTAACTATTAATTCCATGTGTTCACGATATTTTTCCATATCTTCATCAACATTAATGTCATCAAATGAAGTAGCTCTTTCAGCATTTCTATAATTTTCTACGGTATCAATATCAAAGTACCAACATCTAATAATTTCTTGAATATCGCCATCTGTAATCTTTAGATCAAAGATATTATTGATTTCATCAGATGTTAATTTGTCTAAGGTGATTACAAGATCTTTATCAATATATTCAAATGATATGTCTTTTTCTCCTATTTGAACTTTAATATTCTCTTTTCTATCTCTATATGATAAATATAATTTTATTTCATCTTTCTTTATACCATATTTAAAACTATAGTTTTTCTTTTCTTGTGATTCATATTCTATGATATTACATGTTAGTTCTTCAAATGATTCAATTTCAAAATTATCAAAGAAATAATCAAAGTCACTCTTTTGTCCTTCTTCTAAAATATTACATTCAATATTACCACCGTTATGATATGTTTTTGATAATGCACTCATCGTACAATTTGAACTACCATAAAGAATGTATGACTTATTATCTGTATTAATTCTAAATACTTTTCCATGATAAAAGTTTTTCTTACCATTACTTTTAAGCTTCAAATAAGTATATATATTATCATTGCTTACTATTCCATTATTGTTATTAAAATCTACAGGGAATGTGCTTAATCCGTTTTGTAAATATAAATTGATGTTGGTGCAATTAAATGTTTCTGATAAATCTTTATATCCTAATAACTCGTTATCATAATATGGAATTGCTATATCTATAGATGCTACATTTCCTGTAATTATTTCTTTTAATTGTTCTAATACAGGTTTATCTAAATTTTGAATTAGTTTAATATCATTATTATCAGATCTTCTATGTCTAAATATTAAATCATCAATTTTATTAAACAACTTTTCATCTTGAAAATAAGACATACTGTTTAATCTTTCAAAGAAACTTATTGCATCATTAATTAAATTTAGATTATCTTGATTATCTTTGCTATATTCAAAAACATTATATACTTCATTGTTAAGTGTGTAGCCGGATGTTTTAACATTTGCGCTTGCTACAATTAATTTAGCTTTTTCCTCTCCAAGCAATAATACTACTTTAGGATGGAATGCGGAATTGATTCTAATTGGATTAACAATATATTTTTTATTTAAATTGTTATCTATACTTTCTGACACTGCTTTTTCAAGTTCATCTGCATCTACAAATAATTCTATATTTTTTATATTCTTATCATATAGTGCATTCAAAACCGCTCTTTCAAAATAACTAATTTCAAAATTAAATGTTGTTAATAGAGCTATTGAATAACCTTTACTATTTGATATTTCATCTACTATTCTTCTATCAAACATATTACTCAACCTCCAATACATTTAAATCTTGCATTACCATTGCTAATTGAACCATTCTGATTCCTTGGAAGTCAAGATCAAAATATTCTTTTCTAGAATATTCATTTTCTATCTTTTCTACATAGTATCCATCTCTACCCTGTAACATTTTTTCAAATGCAGTGTTCATATGTTGGTTTAATAAATAGTGATACATTATGTATTTGATAAATTCTTCTATTGTTTTATCTTTATATTCTTCTACAAGTTTGAAGTATTCATTTAATGAAACAGAACTATTGTCCATTCCATAGTTATAATAATTTTTGCAATCTTTAGAGAAATCTTCTCTATTATTAAATCTGTTGTAAACTGATAATACTATCTTTATTCCATTTTCAATATTTGATTCATGATTACTGCTTTTGCTTCTAGCATCCGCTATCATGCTTTCTCTTTCAGAAAATGAATAATTGCATGAAGAAATTATTGAACTAAGTTTATCTGTTAATTCAAAATCAATTTTAGAGTTATTTAAGCAATCATTAAACCATTCTTTATATGGTTTAGGACTATTTAAGTTTTCTAACATATACTTCCATATCATTTCTAATCCAGAAGTAAAATATTGTCTTCCTACAACAATTTCCCAGCTATTAATTATTTCTTTCAATTCTTCAGGATAACTATACTTATTATCTGAATATGGAGAAAAATAATCATAGAACAATTCTCTGCATTTGGAAGTATTCAAGTTATCTGGTTTATAATCCTTAAAAATAAACTTTAAGTAGTTATGTGATTCAATCAATTTCTTTTGGCTTTCTTTATTAAATAAATGATCTATAAGAATCTTTTTAACTTCATCAAATCCATTTAGATTTATATTTATTTGATTATTTAATTCTACTAATACATCTCTTGGTATATCAGTAACTTTTCTTCTATATTCTTTATAATATCTTGTATTACTAAAAACCTTATCAAATGCTTCAGCAAGTTTTTTTCCTTCAAGAGTCAAATGTGGATATTTAAATTTATCCAATGTTTCTGGATCTATATCTGTAATAAATCCCATTGTATATAAACCTGCAGGATAATAACCCATGTTACTTAAAATAGTAACTAAGTATTTATCATCATAAGAAAATAATTCTTGATTCAAATCTACTCTTGAACGAATAGTATCTGCTCCTGTAAATCCATTTGATCCATCAGTGTTATTTATATCACTAGCTAAGGCTAAGAAATAATTTTGCATTTTAACATATTTATAAACATTATCAGAACTTCTATCTTTAGGATCACAATTATTATAAAAGTCATAATAGCACCACGTTATAAATGCCCAATAAAATGGTCTTGGTGTAACTGTATTTACTATTGGACAAATCTCTGCGGATATTGATGTAGATACACCTTCAATTCCTAAACTATCTCTTGTAGTAAAGTTTCTAGATATATTATTTAATCTTGGACCTTTAGCCATAATAACACCTACCCTTAGTAAATATTATAACATAAAAAAAGCATACTTTCGCATGCTCTTTGTATTATGCATCTTGTTGTTTGAAGCAACCATTACCATTAATTAAATCAATTATCATAATTATAAATTTAATTATATCCATATGACCATCAAATATTTGAAGTATATTTCCATAATTTGTAAATGGATCCTCATTTAAAATCTTCTTATCAATTACACCATTTTTCATAATATAATTCTTTATTAAATTAATAAAACGTGTTTGTTCAACATTCAATTCATTTTCATTAATATATTTAGAAAATTCTCTATCAATTGCTTCTTTAGATAATCCAACAGTTTTTCTAACAAGCAATACTAATGATTCGTCATTATAATTCATTCTATATTCTTCTGAATTTGAATTAAGATCATTGAATAATATATCTTGAAGTTTATTGATTTCTTCCTGGCTTATCTTTTCGTTGTTTCTGATCTTATTTATTATTTCGTTATCTAAGTGATTTCTTAAATAGAAATTGATTTTTTTCTTATAATCTGTTAATTCAGTTTGTTCAATTCTTCTGTCATCATGTTCAACAATATTTATATCATCACTAAAATCAGTATAAACATCTTTTCTTATTCTCTTAGGTAGATATTTAATTAATTCTCTTAACGAATCTCTAATTCTATCAACTTCAAATATATCTGCTTTTTCTATATAACTGTTTTGAAGGATCTTCTTTATATCTTCATCTTTAATTTGAACTTGAGGAATATTCATGAGACCGGTCAATCCCTCTCCTATATGACTTAAACGGCTTTCTTCTCTTTGATATTTCATATTTAACATCTTAGATAATTCAATTGCTAGCATTAGTCTATCAAATTGTTTTGCAGATTCATCATCATCATTAGATAAAATTAATGAAGTTAAATTATCCTTAATTTCTTTTATGGCCAAATCAGTTAAATTATTCCAATTAACCACATCTTTATATTTTTCAACATATTTAATTCTTTGTTTAACATCAAATTTTAATGTATTAAATGAATTAACAATATCAACTAACTCTTCTAATAGTAAATTTTTATAATTTACATAGTCTTCATCATTTAAATATTCTACTTTTTCTAATTCTTTTAATATGTCTACTTTTAATTCAAAAATGAATTGTGAAAGACTCATTCCAAGAGTAGATTCCTTACCTTTAGGATTTTGCTCGAAGAATTCGAAATTTTGACAAGCATCAAATATATAAAATTCTTTTTTATCTTTTCCCCAACCAAATAAATCAGGGCATAGTCTTGTTCCTCTACCTATCATTTGTAAAAATTTAACTTTTGATTTAACTTCTTTAAAGAATACTAAATTTACTATTTCAGGTATATCTATTCCTGTATCTAACATATCAACAGAAATCGCTATTTGAGGCATTTTAGTACAATCAGAAAAGTCTTCTATTAAGGAAGAATAGTAATTAGTATGAATATCTATGACACGAGCAAAATGACCATTATATTGTGGATATAATAAATTAAATCGTTGTTCTATTGCTTCAGCATGTTTATGATTTTTGGCAAAGATAATTGTTTTACCAAGTTTATCATTACTTTCTACTTTCAATCCTTTTTCCATTAATATATTTAGTATCTTATCAATTGTATCATTGTTGAATAACCAGCTATTTATTGCAGAAGCTTCAACAGTATCAACTACACTTTCATCATCAGCAAATGTGTCTTCAAATGATTCTTTATCTTCATCAGATAATTCATTATACTTAATTCCCTCTCTAATGAAATTAGTTGAACATTCAATAGTATGGTAATCAACTAAAAATCCATTTGCTACTGCTTCTTCATATTCATATGAGTATGTAGGAACATTATCTTGTAATTCAAATATTTTATAAGTATTCTTATCAATATCGCTTCTTGGTGTTGCTGTTAATCCTAATAAGTATCCATCGAAGTAATCAAATATTGCTTGATATTTTTTATAAATACTTCTATGCGCTTCATCGACAATTATTAAATCGAAATGTCCAACTGTAAATAGTTTTTTATTATCTTTAGTTTTAACATCATCGATTGCATTCATCATAGTTTGATATGTTGAAAATACCATTCTAGCATTCTCAGCATTTTCTTTATCGCTTACTAAATTAATAGTAGATAAAGATGGCATTAGTTTATTGAATGCTCTTTTAGCTTGTTTAACTAATTCAGCTCTATCAGCTAAGAATAATACATTTTTTACCCAATTATTGTTTGTTAATACATCGACAATAGAAACAGCAGTTCTTGTTTTACCTGTTCCTGTTGCCATTACTAATAAACCTTTTCTTTGATGGTTATTTAAATCTTCACAATAGGCCTTTATAGCTTCTTGTTGGTAAGTTCTGTTAGTTATACTTTCATCTATCGAAATGTGCTTCAAATCCTTTTTAAGTGTTCTTCTATCGATTATCAATTGTAGTTCATCTTGAGTATAGTAACCTGATACTTTTCTGTATGGGTAATTTAAATCATCCCACATGAATATATCAAATCCATTACTGAAGAAAATAATAGGTCTTTGACCATATTTTTTTTCAAGACAATCAGCATATATTTTTGCTTGTTGTTGTCCTACTCTTGCATCTTTAGAAGTTCTTTTAGCTTCTACTAATCCAACAGGTTTACCATTTGCACCCATTAAAACATAATCTACAAATCCATCTCCTGATGCATTAGGCATTCCTGTTACTGGATCTTCTTCTATTATATTATTGTTAAATTCCCATCCTGCTATTTCAAGATCTAAATCAATATATTGTTTACGAGTTTTAAATTCTGATATATCTTTAATATCAAATGGAATTGAACTTTGTTTTTCTTTTCTACTATTAGTAGATTGTTTTCTTAATTCTTCATATTGTTTTTGTAATTGTTCAATTGTCTTTTCGTTTGCTTCTAATTTTTCTAATAATTCTATCTTTTCTTTTTCTAATGCTTTATTGTTTTCTGGATTTGGAATTGTACTTTCATCAAATTTATGCTCAGTATATTCTTCGCAATATAGATATGTAATCCACAACATAAAATCGTGCAAGTTTTTAAGAGCTAGCACAGCTTCTTCTTTACTAATTTTTGTATTACTATGAACAGCCTGATTTCCTAATTTTTGTATATATACTATCTTTTGAAATAAACCAGGATCAACAATGCTTCTAAAATTTCTATCGTATATTAATGTTGCTAATGTTTGCTGATAAGGTATAGTTAATTCACTATCAACACCAAATACCCATTTAACTCCTAATTCGAGAGCTTTTCTTGTCATAATGGCACAAGTTGTAGCTGTTACTATTAATCCTTTTTCAGCTTCTATGCAGGCATTTTTTATATTTTCTAATCTATTATCAATTATAAATTCAAAATTTGAACCCATACTTCCAACTCCTAACGAAATATTTCAATATTATTTTAACACAAAATAACGCTTTTTGGCTATAATTCGGGAAATATTGGTAATAAAAAAAGAATACCTTAACTAAAGTATTCTTGCATTAGTGATTTTTGCAAACTATCAAGTTTATCTAATTGACTGCTTATTTCATATTTCTGTTTTTCTATTTGATTTTTAATATTTAGAAACTTAATTTGATCATCAAGATCAGGTCTAATAAATTTTGTATTTCCTAAATCAGTTGCCTTTATCCCCATCTTAACAGTTCCACCCTGCGTTTTATTAATATTATCACTTAAATATTGTTTGATAACTTCATTAAAAAAAACAGGATTATACTTTTTAAAATCTAATCTAATTTTCATTATAGAGGGGTGCATAATTCCTAATGGAGCATTTTCAGGGATAACAAATGTTTCGCCTATTGTTCCTCTACAGCTAACAATAATATCATTAGGTAATACTTCAAATCGTTTTAGTTCATTATGTTTATTACTGTTAACATATCTAAAATCGCCGATAAACTTATTTATTGCATGTTTTTGTTCATAAACGACACATGAAGATTCTGATTCATCAACGAAGCATTCATTTTTTAAAGCACTTCCAAATGGACCTATAAACATTTCTATTACATTATCTTTTAGGTACTCTTTTGGGTATTTTTCTTCATCTTTAAACATTTCTACAAACTGAGACTTTATTAATTCATCAAGTTTTTCAAGTTCGCAATACTTTATATCAATTAACTCTCTAATTTTTTTTAATCTATTCACAATATTTTTTTGAGTTTCTCTATCATGTATTTCTATTTCAAGATTTGAAAAATCAGTTTTATTAATGATTGGAACAACTGGTGCATTAGCTTTTTTCTTTAAATAATCCTTTTTACTTAGCAATAAATATGCGAGATATTCCGAATCAACCAATTCATTTGGAACAATTGCATTTATTTGTTGATTACAAGTTCCTTCATCACTTAGTATTCCAACTTTACCAATAGTTCCTATACATGTTACTAATACAGAACCTTTAGGTAACATTCTTGCGCTTTCTTTTGCCTGTTGTGAAATATATTCCTCTGATTCATTTAATTCATTTACAATATTTTCTCTTAAATCACTCGGCTTAAAAAATTTAATATCCCTACTATTGTAAAATTCTTTATTTGCTTTGCTTGGAGTATTTCCTGTAATGATTAATCCTATTTCCTTTAATTTCATAACAACTCCTCTAGCTCTTTAAGATATTTTTGAAATTCATTTTCCATATCTACTATTTGTTTCAATATTTTTTTAGGATCTTCATAATTGATTTTTTCTTGAATTATTTTTTTATATTTATTTATTGATAAATCATAATTATTATTGATAATCTCATCTTTGGATACAAAGAATGATTTTTCAGTTCTTTCTCTTTCATTTTCGTTATTAATATTATTATATCTTTCAATTATATCAGGAATATCATTTTCTTTTATTGGTATTCTCTTAGCATCCAAACTATAACCATCTGCAGTCATATCATAGAACCACACTTTATCTGTTCCACCTGTTGTTGTTTTGGTAAACAATAGTACAGCAGTTGATACTCCAGCATATGGTAGAAATACTCCGCTAGGCATAGATATTACTGCCTCTAATTTATTCTTTTCAATTATTTCTTTTCTAATAGATAAATGTGCATTACTACTTCCAAATAATACACCATCTGGTACAATACATGCACATCTTCCACCAATTCTTAATGATCTTATAAACAAAGCTAAGAATAATAATTCTGTTTTCTTAGTATTGCATATTTTAGATAATGATGGTGCTATTGTTGATTCGTCTATTGATCCTTTAAATGGAGGATTAGCTAATATTAATGAATACTTATCTGTATCTGTATTTTCTCCAGAAGCAGAATCTTTATATTCAATATTTGGATTATCAATACCGTGCATAATCATATTCATAGCACTGATGCTTAGCATAGTATCATCTGTATCAAATCCATAGAACATATCGTTATTAAAATGATGTTTTTGACTATCACTATTAAATAATTCTGAATGTTTATCTCTTAAATATTCACTTGCTTCTAATAAGAACCCGCCTGTACCACAAGCCGGATCACATATAATATCATTTGGTGTTGGCTTAACTAATTCGACCATCATTTTTATTATATGTCTTGGTGTTCTAAATTGGCCATTTCTACCTGCCGTTGATAATTTTGAAAGCAAATACTCATAGATATCTCCTTTTGTATCCCTATCTTTCATTGGTATAGAATCTAATTTTGTAACTACTTTTTCTAATACTAAAGCACTTGGAACCATAAACATAGCTTTTTCCATATATCTAGAGAAAGAAGAATCTTTACCCGCTTTCATGTTTTTAATAAAAGGAAATACTTTAGTAGACATTATATTATACATTTCAGTTGCAGATAAGTTTTTAAATTTACTCCATCTACAATCTTGATGTTCATCATCAAATATTCTATTAAATTTAACACCTAATATTTGTTCTGTTTGCTCATTATTTGTTTCTACTTCATCTAATCCCTTTATAAATAACAAATAAGTCATTTGCTTAATAACTGATAACGGATCTGTCATTCCACCATTAGCAAAATCTAACCATATTGCATCTATTTTATTTTGAATTGTTTTCTCCATTATTTTCACCTCTATATTCTATTTTAAAATAAGGATTCATGCAACGGCTAGCATTCGACAAGATTTCTCCTGATGACAAAACGATACACTTGCTCATAACATTTCCTTCAGCTTTCTCAAATCTTTTTACTTTAAACCATGATCCAACCTTATCAGTATCATTTCTATAATACTCTGGTATATATTTCATTTCAGGAGTATCATCTTGTAAAAATTGTTCAAAATGAACCCAATACCTTTCTGGTGTACCACTCTTTATTAATAAAAACCTAGGATCTTCTGTTTTTAATTGTTCTTCAATTATTTCTTTCGATACTTTACTTCCAAATTTTCCATACCATACATACCCATATTTTTCTATAAGATTTTTGTGATGATATAGCATACCTTCCTCTGGAGCATAACTATCTGAGAATCTTAAAGCTATAGTTTTCATTTCCCACCACCCTCTTTTGGATATTAATCATTAATAATCCCTATTTATAATTATAGCATAAAATCGTCAAATTTCGACATTTTCGACCTTTTTTATCCTGATTTTTCCTAATGATATCAATATGCTTGCAATTTTTTTTAATTAGAGTGATTAATACAAGACAATAGGAGGTTTATTATGTCATTAAAAAATGATAGTGAAGATGTTTCGGATGAAGAATTAGATAAGATTATTAATCCTTTTTATGAGAACTATAATGACTTTGTTATTACATACGTTATGCCTGAAGTTATATCGTTTTATATTGCAAGTTCTTTTTATAGAAACGCAATGTGTGAAGCAACTTTAAAACAACACTATAATTCAGCTAAGGATATTTTTAACATCAGTTTTGAAAACTATAACAAAGTTAAGAAAGAAATAGTTAAATTATTAAGGATTAAATATTCCTTAGAGATCATATCTGAAGATCCATTAGAACTTAAAAAAATTGAGTACCAGGTTTAATTCTGATACTCTTTTTTATATTCCATTTTCCAAAAAACTCACGGAAAATTTAAAATTGTGTGAATTTAGGTGGGTTGTCGGTCTTGGAATTCATTATTTTTTTGACCTTTGATCCCCGGGGGGAGGTCTATTTATCTTCTATAATCCTCTGAAGTTCTTCTCTGCTTATATCTCCTCTTTCAGCCATTTCATGGTGATATCTACATAAAGTTATTAAATTATCACTATCTAATCTTTTATTATAGTCTTCTTCTATAGAAACAATATGATGTACCTCTAAATCTTTATATGTGTATCTATAATTAGTTTTATATTTATCTAATAAACATACCTGGCATAGATAATTATCTCTTTGTTTAATATATTTACTTTTCTCTGTCCATTTGTATGTCTTCCTAAACTTACTAGCTTCTGTATTCTTTTGTGTTTTTTTTCTTCTACAAACTTTATTAAAGTCATGGATCTTACCACATACTGTGCATGTTTTTAACATTTTATTATCTCCTCTCTTTTTGCGCGAAATGTCATTTTTTATGCATGAACGGTATATTTGTTTACTTTTTGTTAACTTTTTTAACATTTCAGACATATATTTTGACATTTCAGACATAAATCTAAAAAGGACTATTGCTAGTCCTCTATTAAGAATGAATTATTATGTTCTATTACTATCTCATCATTCTGCATATACTTTCTCATATCTTCTTTTAAAAACTCTGGTATGATTCCTTCTTCTATCCATTTGATAGATTTCTCATAGTTTCTCATTTCATGTTGTGGATCTAACTCTACTATTCCTTCTCTAAAGTATCCATCTTTATACATCTTATCAATAATGGCTACATAGTAACTCTTAGTAGTACTCTTACATTTATCTAATAGGATATTTATATTTGGCATGAACTTTGATTCTTGTACTATGTCAATTATTGCTTGCTCTAAAGTTTTAGCTTTTATATCTTTGAATAATTCATACCATGCAGATAAATCATCAGAACTAAAATCTTTGAAATAAAAAGACGATAATCTCTTCATACACTTAGCAAACTCTATTTGATTCATTCTTTCTCTTTTCTGCTTCTATAGCTGCATCTAATTCTGCATATGTTACATCTTTAAGAGTTCTTTTAGGTAATACTACATCTTCATTTAAATATCTTTCAAACTTATCTCCAAATAGAGTATGTGGTTTTAAAAAAGAACACATCTTAGGATTATTAATCCATTCTGCACATTTCTTATCAATTACTATTCTTAAATCATCTGGTTGATATTTCTTTAATAAATTATTGATTAGTCTTTTATATTCATCTGTTAATCTAAAATTTGCATTTGTTTTTAAGTTGAAATACTTTATTATCTCTTCTGATATATTAATGTTTTTATCATTATTTATTATTACTTTATCTTTTGATTTATAAGTTATTAATTCTAAGTTATTAGTTTTATTTTTTCTTTCTATTTCTCCCTGACAAGTTTCCTTACTTTTATCCTTACATTTGTCAGCCTTCTTATGAGTTGCTCTATACTCTTGTTGATATTTAGCACCTTTAGTTTGGCTAGTTAGATCTAAAGCATCTTGTATGTAATATGTATCGTTCTGTAATTCCATCATTCCCGATTTAACAAAATACTTGATTCCACTTTTTATTATTTTAAAACTATGTCCTGTCATTTTAGATAGTTCTTCAAAAGTATATGGTGTTTCTTCATTCCCGATCTTCTTAACTAATTTGCCTTCTTTATTTATCGTTTTAAAGATCAATTTAAAATATAAGATTAATATCTCATATCCATTTTCCATTGATTCTAAATTAGCTATAGCGTCATTGTCGAAAAATGTCGATTTTAGTTGAAAGTAGTAATATTTCTCTTTATTATATTTCCCCATTCTTAGATTTGTTAATGCTTACTAAATATTCTACATTAATATTAAAGTATTCAATAACTTTCTCCATAGGTACTAAGTTGTTAGGAAGTTTCTTTCCTTCAGCTTCTATCTTTCTAGCAATTTCATTCTTAATATCTCTGGCTTTATTTCTGCCAAGGGAACCCACTAACATAATATCTTGTATGGTTGCCCATTGTTTATTTAAAGTAATAAGCATTTGATCTGCTTGTAATATCTTTTTACTTTTCATTTTAAAATTCCTTTCTATTCTTATATTCGTTTCGTCAGACTTTTAATTAGAGATTTTTCTTTCATTACGACTAAACCGTAATTGTTTAATCGATTGTAGGTAATTCTTCTCTATATACAATATTGATTCCTTTTTTAGCATATGCTTCTCTTTCTTGAGATTTGTTTCGGAAGATAATTTCATCAATAGATTCAATATTATATAATTCCATCATCTTAAATATCATATCCCAATCTGGGTATTCTTCATATGCTTCATATTTTCGTAATTGTTCAACTGATATTCCTAATGCCTCAGCTGCATCTTCAATTGAAATCCCCCTATTAACTCTGTGTACTTTTAATGTTGTTTTCATTAATATCTCCCTTCTTTATCCTTTCTTTTCAACATTGTTTAATTCATTCCTTATCTCATCTTATTCCACCTCCCGCTATTATAAATGATACATCAGCGCTACGAAAAAGTAAACATAAATTACGATATTTTCATAATTTTACTTGTATATTTTCGTAGTTTAAGTTATACTGATTATAGAGGAGGATTAGTTATGGATAAGAAAAGATTTGAAGAACGTGCTTTAAAAAATGCAAAAACATCAGCTGATATGTTCAAGCATAATTTAAATGCGATTATGAAAGAAAAAAAGATTAATCGTGTTGAGTTAGCCAAGAAAATGAATATGCCTTACACTACTCTATGTGATTGGTGTACTGGTAGAATATTTCCTAAAATGGAAAAGATCCAATTAATAGCAGATGCTTTAGAAGTTCAAATGAAAGACTTATATGGTATCAGATGGCGTGATGATATTGATGATGATGTTTCTAATGAATTAGCACGTGTTACAATTGCTGGACAAATACCTGCAGATAAGACACCTAGAGAATCATGCAATTTATATCCGTGGTTTGAAACATCCTTGTCTCCAAAATTATTAAAACATGATAGTTATTTCTTTGGATTGAGATCTAATGATGAATCAATGGAACCAAAATTAACAAAAGATGATTATGTAGTATGTCAACAAGATAATCTAATTGATCGTGATGCTTTATATGTAGTAAGAAAGAAAAATGAAGAAGCCGTTATTAGATATATTATGGTACTAAATGATGGGTTCGCAGTTATGACTTTAAATACTCCATCAGGAGTTGTTACAGAATCATATAACTACGATGATATAGATAAATCAATTGAAATCTTGGGTAGATGTGTAGAATACTCTAGCCATATTGATAGATAAAAAAAAGCCACTGCGGTAACAGTGACTCAAAGTGAAAAATCCCTAATTAAAAGTCTGACTAACTTTAATAATTATTTGAATGGAACTTTTCGTTTTTAATTATATCATTATTTAGGGATTTACACAAGAAAGGACGTGTAAATTATGCCTGTTTATAAGGATCCAAAGCCTTCTAAGAATGGTAATTGTTGGTTCTTTAAAATAAATTATCAGGATTCCTTTGGAAATAATAGACAAAAAAAATCAAAAAAATATGCTACTAAAAAAGAAGCACAAGATGAAGAAAGAATATTTTTAGTTACTTCTACTAATAAAGTTGAAGATAATAATATGACTTTCAAAGATCTATATGATGAATTTAGATCTCATAATGATAAAGAAATGAGACCTACTACAATTTATGGTTACAAAAATAAAGAGAAATATATTGAATGTTTTTATAAGATAAAAGTTAAGAACTTTAACATTATGCATTTTATGGAATGGAAGAATGATATTGATTCTCTACCATTAGCATTACGAACTAAAAATGATATATACAAGTTCTTAAAATCTATTTTAAATTTTGGAGTTAAATGGCACGGTTTCAACTTTGTAGATGTATATAACAAAATGACTAAGTTTAATGATCCTACTGCTCGTAGAAAAGAAATGAGTTACTATACATATGATGACTTTAAAAAGTTTATATCACATGCTCAAGATCTAAAAACTAAAACAACTTTTGAAATACTCTACTACTGTGGATTAAGAAAAGGAGAATTAAAAGCTCTTACCTGGAAAGATATTTACTTCGATAAAAGAATACTCTCAGTTAACAAGCAGTTAACTCAATTAAATAATAAAGGAAAGTTTGAGTTTAGTGATACTAAAACAAAAGATAGTAAACGTATAGTTCCTATTACTAAATCTCTTCTAAATGATTTAAAAGAATTATATGAACAAGACAAAGCATTATATGCTAACTTTAATGATGATTTCTTTGTTTGTTCTGATTGTAGACCTATAGCAGACTCTACTCTGTATTTATATCGTTCTAACATGGCTGATAAGGCTGGATTAAAGCGAATTAGAATACATGACTTCAGACACTCATGTGCATCTCTTTTAATCAATAATGGAGCTAATGTTACATTAGTTGCAAAATATTTAGGACATACAAAAATCGAGGAGACACTAAATACATATTCACATATGTTTAGCACCGCACTCGATTCAGTTGTTTCTGTTATAGATAGCTTAGAAGATGACTAAGCTATTTTTTCATTTAAAATTGCTTCTTTGCTTCTAAATATTCTTGTTGAGAATAAGCACATAATTTAACATCTATATCGTAATCAACATTCTCTTCAACAAACTTTTTATAAGCTCTTAAACATTGTTTAGTTGATTCTTCTACTGGATTTGGAAGATTACCTCCGAATATTCCTGAACTAATTAACGGGAATGAAATTGAATGAAGATTATTTTCTTTTAATAATACTAATGAATTATAATATGATTCATATAATTCCAAGAACCTATCTGGTGTTACTCCAAAATCAGGACCTACTGCATGTATTATGTATTTAGCATTTGTAATATTGAATGCAGGTGTAATTGCAGCTTCTCCATCTTTTAAAGGTGTTTTTATTTTTTGGCAAGCTTCAGTTAATTCTGCATATCCTGCTTTCTTAAATATTGCTCCACAAATTCCTCCACCTGACCATAAATTTCTATTAGCAGCATTAACAACTGCATCTACTTCTTGATCTGCACATGATCCATTTATTAATTCTATTTTACTCATACTATCACCAATTAAATTATATCATGGATTTGCTCTCTTCAAAACTAAGCGAGCACATTTTTTATTATACAGTTCCAAGCCACATGGACAGCTATCAATCGTACCTAATATCATTTTCATCGTACCTAAATCGTACCTAAAAAAGCGAAAAGCCCGTAAATACGGGGCAAAACGAGCATAATTTAATGGCAGGGGGGGCGCACGATTGTTCGACATCCGTTATTCCCTAACCATTTAAAACCGCATAAATACGGGATTCTTTATTTTTAACCTTTTTCGTATTTTTAGACGATTTTACTAATTTGTATTTGTAAGTGTATTTGTAAAACCCTTTATAAATACATAAAGAGGAGAATTTTGTATTTGTAACAATCTCCTCTATTTTATTTGTTAAAACTTTTGGTCATTTGGTCCAAAAGCAACTTCGCGCCAACTTGGCACACTTTGCGCCCAGTGTTCACACATTTATTATCAATTATGCTTCTGCACTATACATCTTTTCGATAATATATTCAATTAAAAACTCTTTTTTTATCTTTTTTACATCAATAACTGTTGCAAATGGCGGTTCAAATTTTTCCAATGAATCAAAATGTTTATAAGGAGAAAACCATATTATGTAATCTAATTCAGAACCTATTAAACACTTTAACATATTGTAATCCCTCCACCATTGATGGAAAATGCCATATATTATCTCCCCAGGTTCACTAGGCCTATAATTATTAACAGCCATGAGATAAGGAGATGATTCATCTGAAATAAAAAAGATTGTTTTATATCCGGGATGATTCTTTTTATAGCTTTCTATTTTACCTAAATGATTTACAATCACTCTTTCAAAATTTTTATAATAAAAAGAATAATTATGATCTCGATCACCGCACAAACCAGAATCTGGGTTTATTATTACTCTTCCTTCTTCAACCGCTAGCTTAAGAAAATCATTTTTACTTGCTATCTCTTTTAACAGCTGGCTTTCTCTTTTATTAGTTGGATTTATTATTTTACCATGTGAATCTTCAAAAGCATGATCATCAATTCTCATTACATCCATCATCAATTTTAATTTATCATTATAAAAATCAGGAGGAAGATCTTTTTTAGATGAGGTATCAGACCAGTTATTCCAATTTCTTTTGCTATAAACTGCTTTAAAAATTCTTCTGGTCGTTAAATCTCTATTAAAAAGAAAAATCTCTCTTGTACTTAATTCTTGAAAATCTTTAATGATATTTAGTTCTTTATCATATCTGTTCATTAATAATTCCTCCTTTTTAATAATCTTTATTATAACAAAAATAAGTGGAAAAGAAGATACTGAATATTATGATGAAGATTTAGATAATAAAGAAG
>JAEEGL015057282.1_pt1 | contig 16515 bp, 12 predicted proteins | sample 9134231 | NCBI WGS metagenome assembly JAEEGL01 (sample SAMN16246548, study PRJNA631951) | gut metagenome | biome: gut microbiome; feature: rumen; material: fiber-attached | host: Bos | place: Iran: Karaj | collected 2018-10
AATGATTAACTGTAAATTATAATGGATAACCTCTCGTGAAACATTTCTATTTCCTTCTTTTTGAACTATTAAGTAATTCTTAATAGTTGCCTCTTCAGTCAATTCACCATCATCATAGACTTTCCTTATATGCTGATTAATATCTGGTACTGTTACGCCATATAAAGTAGCCATCATTTTCTGCGTAAGCCATATGTTCTCATCTTCATATCGCATCTCATAACTCTCTGACGTATCTCCTGTTGCTGCAATATAAGTAAGATATTCTGCCGCAGATGATGTTGTAGTTAATTCCTTCTTTTTTGCCATTTATCCAAAATGCTCCTCCCTTAGTGTCTTGTTCACCGAGTTCCAGCTTGTCACTGAAGTAACATTACCGATAAATAGCCACACTGGAACGAATATAATTATATCATTCCAGCGCAGGCCTTTGTTAGGATTTCTCTGAAACTCAAGTCTCAACATTATATAAAAAAGTTCATTTTTATATACTTTATATACTTAATTATCGTTCCTTTGCTGTCCAATAAAAACCCTCTTTACCAGTTATACTGGATATAAAGAGTACATTGCTGATCTGGGGCATTATTATGAAAGTGATGAGAATGCTCTTCTCAACAGAATAAGAGAATACAAGAACAACTACTTTGACTGGGTTAAGGATTTCTCCATCCCAACAACAAACAACCTCAGCGAGAGGTCACTCAGATTCGTAAAAACCAAAGACAAAGTGTCCGGACAGTTCCAAAGCATTGAATACGCATCATATTTTGCAGAATCAGGACATATCTTGAAACCTGCGCCAGAAATGGTGTTAATGAATTCACTGCCCTCTTAAGACTGACTTCTGGAGAACCATATACTGTAGAAGAACTATTAGGCGGAGCATAACTCCGCCTAGAAATAGTGCTTTCTTTTCAACAAACTTGAATTTTCTGAAGCATTTTTACCTAATTTATTTGCAAAATGTTTTTTATCCATTTCAGGGTTATTTCTATTACATCATTTGCTTTAGAGGCATTAGGTATTAGAACATTAAAAGTGTGATTAGAATTTGGCACAATCACAACCTTACTTTTATTATTCTTGCTGTTTTCTACAATTTCTTTTGCATGATGATAGGGAACCAATTCATCTTCATCACCAGCTATAGCCAATATAGGACCTGCATATCTTTGTATTCCCACCATTGGAGTTGTATCACAAATATCATCAAACCATTTTTTTGAAAGTAGTAGATCCTCTCGCCAAAACAGTGGTATCTTTGCATAGCCACTCTCTAATGCTTCTTTATAATATTCATTAAACCATCCTTTGAATACTCCAATACCATTATGGCATGCACCAGACCAACTTATGGCAAATCTTATTGGAGACATATCTTTCAACAGCTCTGCCATTACGCGAGCTCCTTGGCTAAATCCTAAAATACCGATATTATTGCAATCAACAATCTCCTGTGTACAAAGATACTGATAAACTGTTTTTGTATCATTTACTTCACCACAAAAGCTCAATTTCGTTTGATCAGCTTTACTATCACCACATCCTGCATAATCAAACCGTATTGAAGCGATACCAATATTCAGTAATTTTCTGGACAATTCTACAAATAAATTACCAACTTCATTTTTTTGCGAACCTGTTCCATGACACAAAATTACTGTTGGCATTTTTTCATTTTTTTCCGAGTAAGAAAATATCGCTGGAATGGTGTATTCTTTATTATCAATGGCAATTGATTTCTCCATATCAACCCCTCCGTCAATTCCGATTGTTCTAATCTTTTTCACGCCCACCTTCTTGCCCTTCGGACAAGAAGTATCCCTCGCTCAAAGAGCTCGGTCAATCCCGATTTGTTTTGGTCATTATACTATTGTTGACCGACGTAGTCAATTACCTTGCACTTGAGGCAGAAGGAGGCGCTTCCTTACGAAGTGCCTCCTTCTCGCACCTTCTTGTTGTCCCCTGGGAAGGGGGGAACTCCCGAAGGCTGCGGGGGGATCCGGCGGCTGCTTCTGCCTCCTGTCTGCGCTGAGACAATGTGCAGCCGCTTCCTCCGCCGCAAAGGGGCGAACCACCGTGTTTCACGTGAAACACTCTACGCGAAAGACCCGTTTTAAAATCCGTTTCCGTAGCTTTGTGGTTTTGGCATTATTTTCCATTTATGCTCTTGCGTTTCCTCTCTCCGGCGGAAGGCGCGCTTCTCCTTTTCCCGCTGCCCGCAAAGGAAGCGAAGGGCGGATCTCTTCCGTTCAGGCTGCCGGAACACGCCCGCCTGCAAGATGAAGCACCGCAGAAGCCTGCCTTTCGCCGCAGACTTACGGGAGCCCGCGCTGTTTTTCTGCGCGGAGTTTCGATATGAAGGCCGCAGGCCCCTACCGCAGGCTTTTCTTCCCCTCTTTTTCCCGATTTTTCTATCTTTTTCCCAGAGACGTTAGAAAAACGCAATTTTTCTTCTTCCAATTTTCTCTTGTCTCTGATAAAATAGATCTGTTAGTCACTCGGATAGTTTTGTTTTCACTCTGTCCTGATTCACAGAAAAAGGGGAGGATTCTCATGCAGCAAACCATCTCACAACCGAAAACCCGCAAATTCTTCTATGGCTGGGTCATCGTGCTCTGCTGCGCGCTGCTCATGGCCGCCGGAACCGGCATCTTTGTCAACTGTATCGGCATCTTTGTCAAGCCGGTCTGCGATGACCTCGGCTTCGACCGCGGCCCCTTCACGCTCTATACCACCATCTCCAACTTCACCGGCATGGCGGCCATGCTGGTGTTCGGCGAGCTCTACCGAAAATATCCCAGGCGCATCCGGATTTTCATCACCATGGGCGCCACCATGGGCTGCCTGGTCTTTCTCGGCTATTCGATGTCGTCCAAGCTGTGGCATTTCTACCTGCTTGCCTTCTGCTACGGCACCGTTGCCACCACCCTGGCGGCCATCTCGGTGACCACGCTCGTCAACAACTGGTTTGTGGACAAGCGCGGCTTTGCCACCGGCCTTGCCTTTGCCGGCTCCGGCGTGTCGGCCGCCATTATGACCCCTCTTCTCACCAGCGTTGTGGCCGACTACGGCTGGCGCATGGGCTATCGCACCATGAGCGTTGCGGCTGCGATCTGCCTGATCCCCGCCCTGCTGCTCATCCGCCTCAGCCCCGCCGACAAGGGGCTGCTGCCCTACGGCGTGGAGGCGACTGTCGGCGAAGACGGCGAAACGCCCTCCGCCCCCGTGATCGTGCAGACCGGCCTCACCCGTGCGGAAGCGATCAAAACTCCCACCTTTTATCTCCAGGCGATCGGCATCTTCTGCCTGAGCCTCACCGGCATGGGCATGTCGACCCACGCCATCGCCTATTTTACCGACGTCGGCTATTCCTCTCTGACCGCTTCCACCGCCATGAGCCTGGTCATGACCATCATGATTGGAGCCAAGATCCTGCTGGGCGCCGTGTTTGACAAGCTGGGCTCGGTGAAATCGGCCATCCTGACAGGGCTCTGCATGCTGGCCTCCATCGTTTCGATCCGGTTCGCAGGCCTCGCCCCCTTTATGCCCTACGTGTTCTCGGTCTGCTTCGGCTTCGGCTACTCCACCCTGACCGTGCCCTATTCTTACCTCATCGGGCAGAACTTCGGCACCCGCGAATTCTCCTCGATCTATTCGCTGATCTGCACCCTGGGCGGATTTGGCGGCGGCGCTGCGGCCACCCTCACCGGCACGCTGTATGACCATTTCGGCTCCTACCTGCCTGTGTGGACTCTTTACATCGGCACGGCCTGCCTTGCCATGCTCTTCCTCACGCTGGCCTCGATCACCGCGACGGCCAAGGGCTACAAAAACCGCTGAGCCAAGCTGACTTCATGCATTGTACACAAAGCGCGCCTGCCGGCATTCCGACGGGCGCGCTTTTTCTCTAAGGGGCGGGGCTTTCCCGTGCGGTTCCTGTCACGGTGCGAACTGCATCCCCTGCGGTGTTTGGCTTTTGCTCTTTGCCCGTTTCCCTTTCTCTTTTTGACCGTTTTTTTGTTTTTTCTTGTGAAAAAGCCGGCGTTTGTGCTATACTCAAAAAAGATAAAAAGATCGGGGGGCATACCCCCGCTCTGGATTTCTGCCGATCCTCGGCTATCCCGATACAGAAAGGTTGTGCATCCCCTATGGAACAGGTTTCCGAGGCAAACACCCCAAAAAAGGGCAAGCTGTTTTACGGCTGGATCATCGTGCTCTGCTGCACGCTGCTGGTGGCCGCTGCCACCGGAGTTTTTGTCAATTGCCTGGGTATCTTCGTCAAGCCGGTCTGCGATGATCTGGGCTTTTCCCGCGGCGCCTTTACACTCTACAACACCATCGGCGGACTCATCGGCATGGTGGCCATCCTGTTTTACGGCGAGCTCTATCGCCGCTATCCGCAGCACATCCGCAAGTTCATCACGCTGGGCGTGATCGGCGGCGTCTGCGCCTTCTATGGCTATTCCATGGCCACCAAGCTGTGGCATTTTTATGTGATCGCGGCTCTCTACGGCACCGTCTCCATGACGCTGGCCGGCATCTCGGTGACCACCCTCATCAACAACTGGTTTGTGGACAAGCGGGGCTTGGCCACCGGTCTTGCCTTTGCCGGCTCCGGCGTGTCGGCCGCCATCATGACCCCCATTCTGACCTCCATCGTGGCCGACCACGGCTGGCGCATGGGGTACCGCACCATGAGCATCACGGCAGGGCTGCTGCTGATCCCCGCCGTGCTCTTTATCCGCGTGTTCCCCTCCGATAAGGGGCTGCTGCCCTACGGCGTGACCGAAGATCAGGTCAAGGGGGAAAACGAGGGCGCTCCTAAGGTGATCCAAACCGGCCTCACCCGTGCGCAGGCTGTGAAAACCAAGGCCTTTTACATTCAGGTCGCCGGCATGTTCTGCCTGGGGATCGTGGGCATGGGCATGTCGGGCCACGTGATCGCCTATCTGACCGATATCGGCTATTCCTCGCTGACCGCCTCCACCGCCATGAGCCTGGTGATGACGGTGATGATCGGCGCCAAGATCCTGCTGGGCGCGGTGTTTGACAAGATCGGGCCGGTGAAATCGGCCACCCTGACGGGGCTCTGCATGCTGGCCTCTATCGTGGCGCTGCGCTTTGCCGGCGCGGCCCCCTTTATGCCCTATGTGTTCTCCCTTTGCTTCGGCTTCGGCTACTCCACCCTGACCGTGCCCTATTCCTACCTCATCGGTCAGAACTTCGGCACCCGGGAGTTTGCGGCCATCTATTCGCTGGCCACCATGGTCTCCGGCCTCGGAAACTCTACCGCCACCACCCTTTCGGGCACTCTCTACGACCTCATGGGCTCCTACATCGGCGTTTGGACCCTCTATATCGGGGTCGCCGTGGCCGCCACGGTGCTGCTCACGCTGGCCGCCAAAATCAGTAAGGACAAGGGGTATAAGGACTTCTAAAGGATTTTTCGTCCCCTCGTGGGGAGGCTTCAAACAAAAGGGGCAGGGTGTCGCACCCGCCTCCGCAAGAAAAGAAACCTCTTGTCTCTGCCGAGGCAGAAAGAGGTTTCTTTTGCTGCCGTTCTTCTATGGTTTCGGCAGGTCCCCTGAACAAACCTGTTTTCTGAGGTGACCCAACATGGAAAAAAGTGAAAAGGGCTTTTTGAAGCGCCTTGCTGACAAGCTGTATGGCGGACTGAGCATGAGCTGGCCGGCGGTGATTCTGTTTGCTGTCGCAACGGCGGTTCTGACCGCTGTGTTTTTGATCGTTCCCATCTTTCAGGATACCTCGTTTGAACGAATGGGCGTTACCTTTGAGGCCTGGATCTTCTTTGCCGTTTTCCTTATGGCAAACTGCAAAACACCGCTGGAATCCGCATGCAAGACCTTTGTCTTTTTCCTGATCAGTCAGCCGCTCATCTATCTGTTTCAGGTCCCTTTTTCCTATATGGGGTGGGGCCTGTTCGGGTATTACAGATACTGGTTCATCTGGACGTTGTTTACCTTTCCCATGGCCTTTGTCGGCTGGTATATCAAAAAGAAAAACTGGTTCAGCCTGCTCATCCTCCTGCCGGTTCTCTTTCTTCTCACCAGCGATTCCTTCCATAGCTTTCGGGAGGCGTTCGCGCATTTTCCGCATTTGATCGTGACGGCCGTGTTCTGCCTCGCGCAGGTGCTGCTGTATCTTTTCGTCTTTACGGAAAATGCCTGGCAAAAGCTGATCGGTCTGATAGTCCCTCTGTTTGCCGTGGTCATCCTCCTGCATGTCCAACCCCAAATCGAGATCAACGGCATGAACTTTCTTCCGGACAATCCGATCCTGACGGAAAACGCCACGGTTGCGGTGGAAGACAAAGAAATCATTGTTGCGATCGAATCCTTCGGGGAGGACAGTATGATCCGCATCCAAGCCAAGAAGTACTGCTCAACGGAATTTGAAATCAAAGACGGAGAGAACAAATACCGCTATACGCTCGACATCTATACGGACGACAAGGGCCACAGTCAAATCCAAATCACGCCGAAGGAGTAGGCTCCGGTCTGCATCGTCCCGACGTCTGCCGGATCGATCGGTGCGATGGGATGGGCTGCTTTCGGCGGCGCTTGGCGGGTCTTCTTCCCGTTCGACCGTTTTTTCACAAATCAAAAGCTCCCCGACCGCAGCCGGGGGGCTTCTTCATTTTGCTCGGCGAGGGATTCAAGCCCGCTTTTCCCCTCTGCGGAGAGGCAGGCGACTTTATCTCTGCCTGTTTCGGCCGCAAGGGGCTTTTTCTCATTTTTTTAAAGGAGTCTCACAGACGGTCGCGGATCACGGCGATCACCTTTCCGAGGATCACAAGCTCTTTTGTGTAGATCGGCGGGTAATCGTCGTTTTCCGGCTGGAGGCGAAACCCGTCCTTTTCCTGAAAAAAGCGCTTCACCGTGGCCTCTTCCTCCAGAAGCGCAGCCACGATCTCGCCATCCCGTGCATCGGGACGGCGCTCCACCACCACGAGGTCGCCCTCCAAAATGGCGGCACCGATCATACTGTCGCCCTTGACGCGCAGGGCAAAGAGCTCTCTCCCGCGGGAAAATCCCGCATCCACCGTGAGAAAGCCCAGATCCTCCTCCACCGCAAGGGTGGGCATGCCGGCCCGCACGCTGCCCAGTATCGGAACCCGCACGGCGGAATTTCCCTGGCGGTCGGGCAGGGAGATCGACCGCTTCTTGCCCTGGTCGAAGAGGATGCGGCCCTCTTCGCCGAGCTGCTGCAAATAGAGAAAGGCCGAAGAAGGGGACTTCAGATCGGTTCCCTGACAGACCTCCCGCACGGAAGGACCGTATCCATACTGTTCAATGTAGGCGCGCAGAAACTGATAGACGCGTTCTTTCGTTTTCTCTCCCTTTTTCAAGGGGGCCACCTCCTACAACTGAAGCTTTTTTTCAGTATAACACAGCCGATCGATAAAATAAAGAACAAATTTTTTATTTTTATCTCCTGTTTTCGGAGCTTCCCTCCTTTTTTCGAGCGCTGTCCTCCTCGGGCAGACGCTTTGCGGGGACCTCTTTTCCCCTTTGTTTTTTCTTCTATGCCTCAGGAAATCCCGCCTATTTCGCTCTTTTCCAGCCGAAAATCATTTTCGCACGGCATTCCCAAAAAACCGCTTAAAATTCCGGTTTTTCCTTGCAAAAACACCCTGCTTTCATTGCAATTAAATTTCTAATATGATATAATATTTTTGTTCATTTTATCTGTGGGAAATCTTCCACTTTTTCTTTTTTCGGCTTGGTTTTTCAATACAAACCCCTTAAACAAGTCCGCCAAACAGGGAGAAACAAACCTATGAATTCAGTGCAAAATGTTTGGGACGCCGTGTATCAGAAAATACATGACGCGTATTCGCCGACGGCGGCGAATACCTGGTTTGCCGGCGCGCAGCCGCTTGTGATGAATTCCAAGCAATTCAAGCTCCAGGTTCCCAGTGATTTTCAAAAGGAGATCATCCTCTCTCGCTTTTACGAACAGCTTTCTGCCATTTTTGAGAGCGTGATCGGATTTCCCATTGAGATCGTCATTTTCAGCGAGGAGGAACAGGAGGAGCGCAAGCGCATTGCCGAGCGTATCGTAGACTATACCGATATCACCAGGCACTCCCTTAGCCAGGACGACTACACCTTTGAAAACTTCATCGTGGGCGGCTCCAACAAGCTGGCGGAGGCGGCCTGCCGCGCCGTTGCCAACCACACCGAGGATTCCTTCAATCCGCTCTTTATCTACGGCGGCTCGGGACTTGGAAAAACCCATCTGCTCTGTGCCATCCGCAACAGCGTGCGCACCAAAAACCCCGGAATGAAGATACTCTACCTCAAAGGGGACGATTTCACCAACGAGATGGTGGAGGCCATCAGTCAGGGTGTCGCTGCCCGCAGGGCCTTTCGGGAAAAATATCGCTATCTCGATATGCTTTTGATCGACGATATTCAGTTCATCGGCGGAAAGGAATCTACGCAGGAGGAATTTTTTCATACCTTCAACACACTTTATGAGGGGAAAAAACAGATCGTTTTGACCTCAGACCGTCCTCCAAAGGAGATCAAAACTCTGGAGGAACGCTTGCGCACCCGCTTTGAATGGGGTCTGATCGCCGACATTCAGCCACCGGACGTGGAAACCCGCATCGCTATTCTCAACCGTAAGGCACAGGATCTTGGGGTAGAGCTCACCCCGGAGGTGGCCGATTTCATTGCGCAACGACTCAAGAAAAACATCCGTCAACTGGAAGGGGCCATCAAAAAGCTCAAGGCGCTGGTGATTTTAGACCATGTAGAGGTCAATCTCACCTCAGCTCAGACCGCCATTCGCGACGTGCTGAGCGACAATGTGACGGTGCCGATGCTCATCGACCGCGTTTTGAAGGAAGTCAGCTCCTATTTCTCATTGACCATCGACGATCTCTGCAGCAAAAAACGCTCAGCCGATATCGCCTCGGCACGGCAGATTGCCATGTACCTCATTCGGGAAATGGCCGATGTGTCGCTCGCACAAATCGGAGACGTCTTCGGCGGCAGAGATCACACAACCGTGCTGCACTCGGTCAATAAGGTGGAGGATGAAATGGAGACCAACCCCAGCCTTAAGCGCGACGTGGAGGAAATCCTGCACAACGTGAAGGCGGCCGGCGAAGAGAATTAAATCATACTCCTTTCCTTTTTTCCACATCTTCTTTCTTTTCCACATTTTCTTTTCCACAAGAATTTTACCCTTTAGAAAAATTTATTTTCTTTCCACGATTTTTCCCACGAATTCTCAACAAAAAGCAAATCCCATTTTTCAGGCGACTCTAAGCCTGTCCCACTTTTTCACCTTGTCCACCGTTTCTACTGCTGCTACTGTTTTTTCTTTTCTTTCTATTTTTTACCCGCGCCGGAAGCATCCGGCGAAGACTCCGAATAAAAAAGCTGTTTTCATAAAACAGCGCCGCGTCTTTTAGACAAGAGTCAACACCGAAAAATAAAGGAGGTCCTTTTGATGATCAAATTCACCTGCGGCCGCTCGGTTTTGGCACAGGCGGTGTCCACTGCATCCCGCGCCGTGCTCAATCGATCCTCTATGCCGGTTTTGGAGGGACTTCTTCTACATCTTTCCCGCGGCGTTCTTCAGATCACAGGATATGACATGGAAATCGGCGTTCGCTGCTCCATTGCAGTGGAGAGCAGCGATGAAGGAGAATTTGTTATCGCTGCGGGAACCTTGAACGACATCCTCCGTAAGCTTCCTGAAGGGGATGTCGTGGTTGAGGTGGACCAGAGTGAGGTGACCATCACCTCCGGTTATTCTGTTTTTAACATTTTGAGCTTAGACGCCTCCTCTTATCCGCCGGTTGAGATGAAACGGGAAGGATTTCATTTTTCGCTGCAGCAGAAAACCGTGCGCTCTCTTGTGCAGCAGACGGTTTTTGCGGTTTCCCAGAGCGACAGCAAGCCGGTACATACCGGCTGTCTCTTCCATCTGGAGGGAGAGGATCTTGAGGTCGTGGGGTTGGATGGATACCGTCTGGCCATCCGCAGAGAAAAACTGGCCGTTCCGGTGGAGGAAACGCTGGAATTTGTGGTGCCGGGCAAAACGATGCTGGAATTGGCTCGTATTTTAAACGACAGTGAGGAAGAAGTTACCATTTGGCCGACCCGGCGCAGCGTGGTGGTGGAGACCGAGAATATCATTCTGGTCACCCGCACCATTGAGGGAGAGTTTCTCAATTATAAGAACGCCCTTCCGAAGGAGGAGATGCTTGAGCTTCGGTTCCAGGTGAAGGAATTTTTGGAGTGTCTCGACCGCACGTCGCTTCTGATTTCGGAAAAGCAGCGTTCCCCGCTGCGTCTGCTCTTCCAGAGGGATGAGCTCACCCTGACCTGCATCACGCCGATCGGCAGCGTCACCGATAAGCTGATTTTGGAATATCCCTATGAAACATTGGAGATCGGCTTCAACAACCGCTTTTTGATCGACGCCTTTAAGAATACAGAAGCGGAAGAGGTTCGGGTTTTTGTTAAGAGCAGTCTTTCTCCCATGGTGATTCAACCGGTGGAAGACGATCATTTTCTCTTTTTGATTCTCCCTGTGCGGCTTCGGGGATAGCGTTTTGCGGGAGGGTGCTCTTTGCCGAAGGCAGAGCATCCTTCTGATTATCCCAGACCTGATGAAAAAGAAAAAGCCCGTATTTTATTAAGATACAGACTGTTTTTTGTGGAAAAGTGAAGAAAAAGAAGGTGGATCCATGCGCAAAATCCCCATTGAAGAGGTTGGAATCCATACGGAGTCGATCAAGCTGGATTCCTTTCTGAAGTTGTGCAGCCTTGCTCTTTCCGGAGGAGAGGCCAAGGAGCTCATTCAAAGCGGCGCGGTTCGCGTGAATAAGGAGCAGGAGCTGCGGCGCGGCCGCAAGCTGGTTCCGGGAGATCGCATTGCCCTGCTGGGGAGATTGTTTTTGGTAAAGAAAGAAGAACTTCCGGAAGAGTAAAAATAAAAGATTTGATAATACAAAATGGAATTTTTGGTTTTTATTTTCCATATTGGATTATATAATAGATAAATAAATAAGAATATTACATAATTAAAATACTTATTGTTATATTATTTGGAGGATTACAGCAGTTTAAGGAGGGAGGACGCAATGTATGTAAAAGAGATTTCACTTTCTGATTTTCGAAATCTCGGCAGACAGAGCGTTTCTCTCTCGGAGCATGTGAACGTATTTTATGGGGAAAATGCCCAAGGCAAGACCAATCTGCTGGAATCTGTTTTTTTGCTTTCCTGCCCGAAGGGATTTCGTCAGGGCAAGGATCGGGACTATATCGCCTTTGGAAAGAACAGCGCAAAAGTCCGCCTGAATTATGTGGCCTTCGGAAGAGAACAGCAGATCGAGCTTTCTCTCTTTTCCGACGCCAGAAAGAGCATCACGCTCAACGGGATCCCCATCCGGCGCAGCAGCGAGCTGGCCGCTCAGTTTTGCACTGTGCTGTTTGTGCCGGGACATCTCAACCTGGTCAAGGGGGGACCGGAGGAGCGCCGCCTCTTTCTCGATACCGCCATCTCCCAGCTCCGTCCGAAGTATCAGCGCGCGCTGGCCGATTACGGTCGCGTGATCTCTCAGAAAAATATGCTTCTCAAGAGGGGTGCAGCCGACCGTTCTCTGCTCGAGGTTTGGAACCAGCGCCTGATCGAACTGGGGAGCTATCTCACGCTGCAGCGCGGGAGCTATGTCCGCAAGCTCTCGGCCGCGGCGGCGGAGCACCACAGGAAGCTTTCCCGCGGGGAGGAGCTGCGCTGTGAATACCGCTGGTTTCCGGGTCTCCCCGGCGGAGAGGGTATCACCGATTTCTCTGTGGTGCGCGAGGTCTTTGCTTCTGCTCTGAAGCAAGCGGCCGAGCAGGAATTTGAGCGCGGTATGTGCCTGGTTGGCCCCCATCGCGACGATTTGGAGCTGCTGATCGACGGGCGTTCGGCCCGACTGTTCGGCTCGCAGGGTCAGCAGCGCAGCGTGGCGCTGTCGCTCAAGCTGGGGGAATGCGAGCTGGTGGAGCAGACGGTGGGAGAATCCCCCGTTTTGCTGTTGGACGACGTGATGAGCGAGCTCGACCGTTCGCGCCAGCAATATATCCGAAGCAACCTGAGAAAAAGGCAGGTGCTCATCACAAGCTGCGCCAGAGCGCACGCTTTGAAAACGGCGGCCGCCTTTTCGGTGGAAAAGGGGAAGGTGGTCCGTCTTTTTGCAAAAGGGGAGGAGAACCGGTAGTCCGGCGACGCTCGCCCGGACAACAATGGAAAGAACGCCTTGAAAAACGGCCGGCAGGTATACCGGAGCCGCTTTGTTTCGAGGCGGCAAAGAGGGGAAAAAGCATGTATCTCCACTTGGGAAAAGACGTAGTGGTCCGCGCCGCCGACGTGATCGGCATCTTCAATTTGGAAACCAGCACGGTGGGGCCGATCACCCGCGGTTTTCTGGCGACCGCCGAGAGGGACAGCAGGGTGACCAATGTTTCACCGGAGCTGCCCAAGAGCTTTATCCTCACTCTGGAAAAGGGGATAGAGCGGGTGTATATCTCTCAGATCTCCCCCGCCACGCTGCAAAAAAGGCTGGAGACCTACTCCGAGCCGTGAGGGGCTTCCTCTCTGCAAAAGAAGACGCAAGCAAAAAGGGAAAATTCCGGCGGTCTTTCCCGGCGTTGTCGGGGAGAGATCCCGTTTAAAACGGCTGAAACGATCGTGAATCGGCAGGGAACCGCCCTGCTGTGCCCTCCGCAGGAGCGGAATAGTAAGGAGGAAACGTTTTGCAGGAAAACAAGAACAAAGAGCTGATGGAGGCGCTGGCTGTTGAAGCGGCTCACGCTGAAAGTGAAGTGGAAAGCATGCTGGAGCAAGCGGGAGAGGTATCTCACAAGGTGGACACCGTATACGACGAAAGCCAGATCCAGGTGCTGGAGGGACTTGAGGCCGTGCGCAAGCGCCCCGGCATGTATATTGGGTCCACCTCCTCCCGCGGCCTGCACCATCTGGTCTATGAGATTGTTGACAATGCCATCGACGAGGCGCTGGCCGGCTACTGCACCCACATCGAGGTGCGCCTGCTGCCGGACGACGTGGTAGAGGTGGCCGACAACGGACGAGGCATTCCCACCGGCATCCACCCCAAAATGGGGATCTCCACCCTGGAAGTGGTGCTGACCGTGCTGCACGCCGGCGGAAAGTTCGGCGGCGAGGGCTACGCCTTTTCGGGCGGTCTGCACGGCGTGGGCTCCTCGGTGGTCAACGCGCTGTCGGAATGGCTGGTCGCCGAGGTGCGTCAAAACGGGGCGCGGCATGTGATGCGCTTTGCGCGCGGCGTGCCCACGGGGCCCATGGAGGTCGAACCCTACGAGGGGGAGAGCGGCACCACCATCCGCTTCAAGGCTGACGCCGAGATCTTTGATGAAACCGAATACTCCTTTGATATCCTGCTCTCCCGTCTGCGGGAACAGGCCTTCCTCAATGCGGGGCTGCGTATCACCCTGCGCGACGAGCGGGGAGAGGAAAAGACTGAGCGCGTGCTGCACTATGAGGGCGGCATCCGCTCCTTCGTGGAGCACATCAACAAAAACAGGGAACCGCTGCACCCTTCGGTGATCTATCTCGCCGGAGGACGCGGAGACTCCTTTGCCGAGATCGCGCTGCAATACAACGACCGCTACGACGAGGGCCTCTATTCCTTTGCCAACAACATCAAAACCACCGAGGGCGGCATGCACGAGCTGGGCTTCAAAAACGCGCTGACCCGCATTCTCAACGACTATGCCCGCCGCCAAAACCTGCTCAAGGAAAACGACAAGAACCTCTCGGGAGAGGACGTGCGCGAGGGCATGACGGCCGTGATCAGCGTGAAGCTGCGGGAGCCGCAGTTCGAGGGGCAGACCAAGACCAAATTGGGCAACGCCGATATCCGTTCGCTGGTGGAGAGCCTGATGAACGAAAAGCTGACCGCCTTTTTCGAAGAAAACCCCGCCACCGCCCGCATCATCATCGACAAGGCGCTCACCGCCTCCCGTGCCAGAGAAGCGGCCCGCAAGGCGCGGGAGCTGACCCGGCGCAAAACCGCGCTCGACGGGCTCTCACTGCCCGGCAAGCTGGCCGACTGCTATGAGAAAAATCCCGAAATGACCGAGATTTTCATCGTGGAGGGCGATTCGGCAGGCGGCTCTGCCAAAGGAGGCAGGGATTCGAAATATCAGGCCATCCTTCCCCTGTGGGGAAAGATGCTCAACGTGGAAAAGGCGAGGATCGACCGCGTCTACGGAAACGACAAGCTCATGCCGGTCATCACGGCGCTGGGTGCCGGCATCGGGCAGGATTTCGATCTCTCCCGTCTGCGCTACGGCAAGGTCATCATCATGGCCGATGCCGATGTGGACGGCCTGCATATCCGCACCCTGATGCTGACCTTCTTCTTCCGCTTCATGCGGCCGCTGATCGAGCAGGGACATGTGTATATCGCGCAGCCGCCGCTCTACAAGCTGGTGCGGGGACAGCAGATCCGCTATGCCTATTCCGACCGTGAGCGAGACGCCGTCAGCGAGGAGCTGCGCGGCGGCAATCGAGACGCCAAGGTCGATATCCAGCGCAACAAGGGCCTCGGCGAGATGGACGCCCACGAGCTGTGGGAGACCACCATGGACCCCGAAAAGCGCATCCTGATCCGGGTGGATATGGCCGACGCCGCGCTGGCCGACGAGACCTTCACCGCCCTGATGGGCGATCGGGTGGAGCCCCGCCGCGCCTTTATTGAGGAATACGCCAAAACCGCCGTCAATTTGGACGTGTAAATCGTCGATGAAGCCGCGGTTTGCGGCCCCGGCGGCGTTTTGAGAAAAGACAGCAACGCCAAAAGGGAAGCAGCCGCGTTCCCTGCGCTCTTTCCGCACGCGAAATCAAACACCCGCCTTCACCGGCAGGAAAGGAAACCGAACCATGAGCAAAAAGAACCAGCCTCTGGAGGGAAAACCCGCCAACTATGAGCATCAGACCATTCTTCCGATCGATATCAACACCGAGATGAAGAAAAGCTATATTGAATACGCCATGTCGGTCATCGTGGCCCGCGCCCTGCCGGATGTGCGCGACGGACTCAAGCCGGTGCACCGCCGCATCCTCTATACCATGTATCAGGATGGACTGGTGCACGACAAGCCCTTCCGCAAGTCGGCCACCACGGTGGGCGCCGTGCTGGGCCGCTTCCACCCCCATGGAGACGCTTCGGTCTATGACGCGCTGGTTCGCCTGGCGCAGGACTTTTCGCTGCGCTATCCTCTGATCGAGGGCCACGGCAACTTCGGGTCCATCGACGGGGACCCGCCGGCCGCCTACCGATACACCGAGGCCCGCATGAGCCGCATCGCCGACGAGCTGCTGGCCGATATCGAGAAGGACACCGTGGACTTCATGCCCAATTTCGACGAGCGGCTCAAGGAGCCGACGGTGCTTTCGGCCCGCTTCCCCAGCCTGCTGGTCAACGGCTCCTCCGGCATCGCCGTGGGCATGGCCACCTATATCCCGCCCCACAACCTCAGAGAGGTCATCGACGCCGTGGTCTATCAGATCGACCACCCAGACTGCGGCGTGGATGAGTTGATGAATTTTGTCAAAGGGCCTGATTTTCCCACCGGCGCCATCATCAAGGGCACGGCCGGCATCCGCCAGGCCTACCTCACGGGGCGGGGCCGCTGCCGCGTGATGGCCCGCGCCGAGATCGAAGAGGCCAAAGAGGGTCGCTATCGCATCGTGGTGACCGAGATCCCCTACCAGGTCAACAAGTCGCGCCTTCTGGAGCAGATCGCAGACTGCGTGAAGGACAAGCGCATCGAGGGCATCTCCTATCTGGAGGATGAATCGGGTCGAAACGGCATGCGCATCCGCATCGACCTCAAGCGCGACGCCAACCCGCAGGTGGTGCTCAATCAGCTCTACAGCTATACCCAGCTTTCCGACACCTGCTCCTTCAATATGCTGGCCCTGGTCGACGGGCAGCCGAAGACGCTGGGGCTCAAGGAGATCCTGCACCACTATATCCGCTTTCAGGAGGAGATCGTGGTGCGCCGCACCCGGTTCGACCTCAAAAAGGCGGAGGAACGCGCCCATCTGCTCGAAGGGCTGCGCATTGCGGTGGATCACATCGACGAGGTGATCCGCACCATCCGGGAGAGCTACGACGACGCCAAGACCCGTCTGATGGAGCGCTTTTCGCTCACCGCTGTGCAGGCGCAAGCCATTCTTGAAATGCAGCTGCGTCGTCTTCAGGGGCTGGAACGGGAGAAGATCGAGAGCGAATACCGGGAGCTCACCGAAAGGATCAAGCGATATCGCGAGATTTTGGCAAGCGAGGCCCTGGTGCTCAACATCGTGAAAAACGAATCCATCGCCCTGCGCGACAAATACGGCGACGACCGCCGCACCTCGGTGGAGATCGACTACGATGAGATCGACCTCGAGGATCTGATCGAGCAGGAGGACTGCGTGATCACCCGC
>JAEEGL016898973.1_pt1 | contig 16515 bp, 14 predicted proteins | sample 9134231 | NCBI WGS metagenome assembly JAEEGL01 (sample SAMN16246548, study PRJNA631951) | gut metagenome | biome: gut microbiome; feature: rumen; material: fiber-attached | host: Bos | place: Iran: Karaj | collected 2018-10
AAGAACAGAAGGATTTTGAGGCAACGATTTTCACATGTCCTCAGTGTGGAGGAGAGATATTAAGTACCGATAATACTGCAGCGGGATTCTGCAGCTTTTGCGGTGCGTCTACAATTCTTACAAGCCGTATAACCAGAGAGAAAAGACCGAATTTCATTATTCCTTTCCAGAAGACAAAGGAGGATTGTAAGAAGTTATATCAGAAATTTGTCGGCAAGTTTTTATATGCGCCGAAGGCTTTAAAGGAGCCTGACCGCATCAATGGCTTTAGAGGAATATATATGCCGTACTGGGTATATTTTTTCTCGCAAAAGGGTACTTTGAATCTGAAAGGCACCACCAGCAGGAGAAGCGGCGATTATGTTTATACAAAGCATTATAATCTGTCAGGAGATATTGATGCTTATTATAAGGGAATTAATTTTGACGGTTCTTCTTCATTTGCAGATAGGATCAGCGAGAGTATAGCTCCGTATGATGTTAAGAATATGAAGGAATTCACGCCGTCGATGCTTAGTGGTTTTTATGCTGATACCAATGATCTTGGTAAAGATCTGTATAGTGCTGATGCTAAGAAAATAGCTGATGATGAAACCTTGAAATTTGTCAAAAAGACACCTGAGTTTTCCAAATATGACATGACAGTTCCCAAGGATCTGTCAAGAAGCTTTAATACCAAATCGGAAGCGGTTGATCTTGCAATGTTTCCTGTATGGTTTATGTCCTATAAGAATGGAGATCGTGTGGTTTATGCAACAGTCAACGGGCAGACAGGTAAGATATACGCAGATCTTCCGGTATCAATCCCCAAATACCTTTTAGGGGCAGGAGTAATGGCATTGCCGATCTTTCTGCTGCTTAATATGTTTCTTACAGTCATTCCGACAACTTTAGTTTCGGTAGCGGCTGCATTTGCTGCGGTTGCGGCCATTGTATATACAGTGGCTCTTAGCAAAATTTCCAAGCAGGAGAATGATGAGGATGATAAAGGTAAACAAGAGGCCGGCCGCTTAGCGCGTATCAGAAGAGAGAAGAAGGAACGCGAGGCGGCGCGCGCGGCAGGGATTGAAGAGCCCAAGACAACAAGTAATAAGAAGAAAAATAAGAATACCACGTCAAAGTCTTCCTCCAAATCAGGTTCGGGTATACCAACAGTACTTATAATATTCCTGATATTTTTCCTTGGAGGTCCTGCTTTGTCTTTGGTCGGTATCGTAGCTGCGGCACTTGGCAAGGCTGCTATGTGTCTGATATCTCTTGCGACGGCGATCATATGCTACATTGTAGGGATGAAATCATTGAAGAAGATAGACGCAAAGGGTGGACTGCCGGCGACGTTATGGTTAATAATAGCAGAGGCAATAGCCGTATTTGTAAGCGTTTTTGATCTTGTTAAGGATGTGTATTATTACGGAGTTGTGATGCTTATATTGGTATCGATCGCCGTTGTACTTATTGATATAATCGGATGCTATAATCTGTTGGCAACAAGAAAGTTACCTCAGTTTGATTATCAGGGAGGTGATGACAATGCGTAAAATAGCAGATAAGAGTTTTAGAAGGCATGCATTTATATTGATGTTATGTATGTGTTTTATGATGTCAATGATACCTTGTAAGGTATATGCGACTGATGATGCCATAGATGAGCAGGCTGAAGAGGTCATGGAAACAGATGATGTTTCCGCAAAAGAGGATAACTCTGAAACTGCCAGGGAGACTTATGAATATGTCAATCCCAATACGAATTATAAAGCTATAATCGAGGATAAGGCAGGTCTTTTAAGTGATACGGAAAAGACACAGCTTCTTTCGGAAATGGAGAAGATAACAAACTACGGTCACGCTGCGTTTCATACTACAGATGCCAACAATTCAACGGCAGATTCGTATGCATCGGGATATTATCACAATAAGTTTAACAAGGAGAGCGGTTCGCTTTTCTTAATTGATATGGATAATCGTAAGGTGTACATTTTCTCTGACGGTGACATTTATAAAACTGTTACGAAGACGTATGCCAACGTCATTACTGACAATGTATATACCTATGCTTCAAAGCAGGATTATTATACCTGTGCTTCAAAGGTATTTGAGCAGGAATATGATCTTTTAGAGGGCAGAAGGATAGCACAGCCGATGAAGTATATCAGTAACGCTCTGCTTGCGATAGTTATTGCATTGTTGTTGAATTATATAATAGTAAGAGCGTATTCGAGTTCTAAGGCACCAAGCAGAAAGGAGCTTCTTGACGGAATATTCATGGATAAGAAGCTTAATAACCCAAAGGCTGTATTTACCAATGAGACAAAACGATATGACCCGGTAGAGAGCAGCTCCGGCGGATCTTCCGGCGGTGGCGGAGGCTTCTCCGGCGGAGGCGGATCATCCGGAGGCGGTGGCGGACACAGCTTCTAGAAGATGGTTAAACCGCAACGGGAAATGCGCATGGAAATGAACATGAGAAACAAACAATAGTAGATTTGTCTGAGGTATAGCTATGGCAAAACAGATGACGGAAATAGAGAAATACTATAACAAGTTTAATGAGGACAAACGTCTGCTTTCCCGTCACGGACAGGTAGAGTTTATTACCACAATGAATTACATACATTCTGTTCTTAAGGAATATGATGCGCCTAAGATAATTGATATCGGCGCAGGAACAGGAAGATATTCGGTTGCTTTAGCTGATGAGGGATATGATGTAACTGCGGTTGAATTGGTTAAATATAATCTGGGGATACTTAAAAAAAAGGAAAGCAGCGTCAAGGCTTATCAGGGCAATGCGATGAACCTTAAGCGATTTGAGGCTGAAAGCTTTGATGTGGCGCTTTTGTTTGGCCCGATGTATCACCTGTTTTCCTTTGACGACAAGGTTAAGGCTTTGTCGGAGGCTAAGCGTGTTACAAAACCCGGCGGGACAATAATGGTGGCGTACTGTATGAACGAATACTGTGTGCTCATGTATGCGTTTAAGGAGAATAAGCTTAGGGAATGTCTTGAGAATGGGAGACTTACGAAGGATTATCACTCGGTATCCGAGGAAAAGGATCTGTATGATTATGTTCGGCTTGAAGATATAGACAGGCTTAATGAAGCCGTAGGACTGTCGCGTGTTAAGATCATTTCGCCGGACGGTCCGACCGATTACATGAGACCCGTGATCAATGCGATGGACGAGGAAACCTTCTCGGAATATGTTAAGTACAATCTGTCCATATGTGAGCGGACGGAGCTTGTCGGCGCAGGGGCACATACGGTTGATATTCTTCGCAGGAAGGATTGAGTATCGATACAGATAAGAATAAGTACCACAATTGATAATATTGAGTATTACGCTTGCGGCATTATGTAAACCTATGCGCTGCAATGAAGAAAGGTGACAATATATGACTGATCAGAATTCATTTATGGAGGTGCTAGCTGAGGTTAAGGAGATCATGAGAACTTCACAAGTGCCGATGTCCGAGAAAGAAATAATGTCATACTTTGATGATATGGAGCTTTCTAACGAACAGAAGATGCTGGTGCTGGATTACCTGAAAAATGCGCCTGATAAGCAGGAGGATAATGGTGATCCGGATTTGATTGCGGAGGTTGATGATGGAAAGACCGGAATTGATGATGCTGCGGAGAACTCTAAGGTCCTTCGGGCATACATGGAAGATTTATCGCTTTTGGAAACTTATACAGAAGAAGAAATAAATGCGCTATACAGGAGGCTGTTCTCCGGAGAGAGTGAAGTTATAGAGATTATTATGGCTGCATGGCTTAAGAAGGTTATAGATATTGCCGGCAGATATATCGATCTTCATGCAAAGCTTGAGGATCTTATACAGGAGGGCAATGTTGCTCTGTTGATGAGACTTAATCAGCTTTGTGGAACTCCGGACTGCTCTGATGCCGAGAAGGGATTTGATGAGGTCGAGGAGAATCTTTCAAGGGTTATCGAGCGCGGAATAATGGATTATATTTCCGAATGGAACAGCGAAAAGGAGCAGGAAAATTCTTTGATAGGCAAATTGAGTCTTGTTCATGAGGCTGAGAATTATCTTGAGTCCGAGAACGGTACGAAACCAACGATCGGGGAATTGGCTGCATTTACAAAGCTTTCCGAGGAAGAGCTTAAGATGCTTAAGGACTTTATCAATAAATGAGCAGAGAAATGAGGTATTATTCTTATGGAGGATGCTGTTAAAATCTTAATTGCGGATGATGCTAAGGACATACGCGAGCTGTTACAATTAATGCTTGAGGATGCAGGCTATCAGGTGGTGACGGCGGTTAACGGTAAGGAGGCTGTCGATAAGATTGATGACAGTATCAGTCTGGTCATCCTTGACGTTATGATGCCTAAGATTAGTGGAATTGATGCCTGTGCCAGAATAAGAACCATTACAGATATTCCGGTTCTTTTTCTTACTGCCAAATCAGCCGAGTCTGATATGGTTGAGGGCTTTGAAGCAGGCGGAGACGATTATCTGACAAAACCGTTTTCGTCAACAGAACTGCTGCTAAGGGTAAAGGCACTGCTAAAACGTCCTCATATGAATGTTGCGGATAAAGACGAGACCTCAAAGATCGTGATACAGGACATTGTGTTAGACAAGGATCTTCAGCAGGTTATAAGGGACGGAAAGGAGATACCGCTTACGGAGATAGAATATCGCATTCTCTTGCTGCTTGCATCAAACCGTAATCATATCTTCACGGCTAAGGAAATATATGAAAATGTATGGCAGGAAGTATTTATGCCTAATTCTACCAATACGGTTATGGTGCATATCAGAAATATACGTAAGAAGTTAGGAGATACGGGACCGTCACCTAAGTATCTGCACAACAGCTGGGGAAGGGGATACAGGGTTGTCTAAAGTATTGAGTACACTAAGAACAAAGCTTTTGTGGAAGCTTTTGGGATGTATATTGCTCTCCGGAACGATAGCTATTGCAATAGGCATAGTAATTGCAAGATTAGGTAATTACTATGTTGAGAATACCTTTGACAGTCAGGAAATGAACAGGGGTTTTCAGCAAAAATACATGGAGGATCTTCAGGAGTACGTTAATAGCAACCAGATCTCGCCATCTAATATCTCGCTTTTGGAGAATTGGGCGGATGAGAATAATCTGGTTTATTTTTCGGTGTACCTTAATAATAAAATGATCTTCAATTCTGATTACAGCTATGCGGATGAAGAGGAACTTGAAGAGGTTGATGAGACCTATGATATATCGACGCTTAATTCGGATTATTTTTACAGGCTTAACATGTGGGACGGAACGGTTACAAGTGTTGATATGTTTTGTTATGATTTCTATAATTACAGTAATTATGTGCTGGCTCTTTCGGTAGTTGTAGGTATTATTCTGTTTATAATAATATTTACAAGACTTGTTAATCGAAAGCTTAACTATATTAAGAAGTTAGAGAACGAATTGTCTATTCTTGAGGGTGGAGACCTTGATTATGCGATAACGATCAAAGGTAATGATGAACTAAGCAGCCTTGCGAGAGGAATCGACCAGATGCGGCTGTCCGTTATTGAGAATAATCTCAAGGAACAAAAGGCGCTGCAGGCAAATAAGAATCTGGTTACTGCGATGTCCCATGATCTTAGAACTCCGCTTACAACGCTTACCGGATATCTTGAGATATTGAATATGGGACAGAATCTGGACGAGGAAAAGAAGAAGCATTATATTCAGTTGTCCGCTGAGAAGACAAAGGAGATAAGAGAGCTGTCCGATGAGCTGTTTGAGTATTTTCTTGTATATGGTGAACAGCAGCGCAGGATAGATGTTGAACCGGTTCCTGCAAGTGAGCTGGTTGCGGATCTGATAGAAAATCAGTTTCTTACCCTTGAGGAAGAGGGGTATATTATAAAAGGAAACAATAAGATTACCGGGGATGCCGGAAACTGTCTTATCAATCCTCAATATATGAGAAGGGTTTTGAATAATATATTATCTAATCTGGGCAAATACGCAGATAAAAATTCGCCGATAGAGGTTACGGGTCAGATCGATAATGGGAAATTATCAATTCGTGTTAAAAATGTGATCGGGAACAATCTCGAACCGCATGAGAGTACGAAGATCGGACTTATCACCTGCGAGAGGATAATGAAGCTTCATAATGGAGAGTTCAAGGCCTATGAAGAAAAGGGATCATTTATTGATGAATTGGTGATTCCTATGGAAAATAATAAAGCCGGATAAAAGGAGGAGAAAAATGCTTGGAATAATAGGAGCTATGGATGAAGAGGTTGCTAAGATCAAAGAGAAGATGGAGGATACTGAGATTACAACGATCGCGGCAATGGATTTTTGTGAGGGGACGATCCACGGATATCCCGTGGTTGTTGTAAGGTCGGGAATAGGCAAGGTAAATGCAGCTATGTGCGCGCAGATACTTGCTGTTAAGTATAAGGTTGATGCGATCATCAATACAGGTATTGCAGGATCGCTTGACGCGTCGATCGACATAGGAGACATTGTTCTTTCGACGGATACGCTGGAGCATGATATGGATGCGGTAGCATTTGGATATCCGGTCGGACAGATACCAAGAATGGACACGTTATCCTTTGCTGCTGATGATAAGCTTAGAGCTTTGGCCAAAGAGATCTGTCAAAAGGTTAATCCTGATATTTCCGTTTTTGAAGGAAGAGTTGTAAGCGGAGACCAGTTTGTTTCCGATAAGGACAAAAAGGATTGGCTTGTTTCCACCTTTAAGGGAAGCTGTACAGAGATGGAGGGCGCAGCGATAGGACATGCGGCATATCTTAATAAGATTCCTTTCCTTATTATAAGAGCAATCTCAGACAAGGCTGATGATTCGGCTTTTATAGACTATCCGACCTTTGAGGCGAAGGCAATAGAGCATTCTGTAAGACTTCTGCTTGGTCTGTGCGATAAAATGAGCCAAAACAACTAATTGTTACAAAAATGTTACAAAATTTTAAAAAAGGGGTTGCATTATTCTTAAAGTATGTTAAAATGGTCATTGTGAGTTGATTAAGTTAGTTAAGGAAGGTACATATTTTTTATGAAGAACAGAGTATTTAAAGTATTAACCCTGTTACTCGCAATTGGACTTGCTTATTCATTTTCGATCAAAGCCGGTGCAACTGCTAAGATAATGCTTAATAAGACAAACGTTGTTTTGGAGATGAATACGGAAGAACGTCTTGAATTATTGAATAGAGTTCCTCAGGAAGAGGAAGACGGATTAGTTACTGCGGATGATCCAAATGAGATAGATACTACGATTAAGTGGAAGAGTTCTAATAAGAAGGTTGTAGAGGTTGATGAGGCAGGAGTACTTACTCCGGTAAGTGTTGGTTCTGCTAAGATCACTGCAAAGGCTGACGGTAAGAAGTATACATGTAAGGTTGTTGTTATTGATTATACCGGAATGTCTAATGAGCAGAAGGAAGTTATAAGCTATGCGCTTCAGTTCGTTGGTAATCCTTATCGTTATGGTGGTGTAAGCCTTACTAAGGGAGCTGACTGTTCGGGATTCACACATGCTGTATATAAGAAGTTTGGATATGATCTTTTCCATAATGCATATCAGCAGATGGTTGATACCAAGAAAGTTAAGATGAAGAAGATTCAGCCGGGCGACCTTATCTTCTACGGATATAGTAAGAATAGCTGTTCACATGTGGCTCTTTATATAGGTAACGGTAAAGTGGTACATGCTTCTACACCGGCAACCGGAATTGTTATTTCTAATTACAAGTATAGAAAGTATTGTGGAGTAGGACGAGTTCTTAAGAAGGCTACATATCCTGAAACAGAGACAACTCCCGGAACAATACAGAATAATGATTCAGTTACACAGTATGCAAAGTCAAAATAATAAGATGGCGGTTTACAGATAACCGCCATCTATTTTTATTATTTCTCCTGTGATATATGAAGGTGAAGTATAAAGCATATATACAGCTTCTGCAATCTCTTCGGGCTGCGCCATTCTTCCAGCCGGAATATCTTCGCAAAGACTGGCAAGCTCTTCTTTGTTTAAAGAAGAATTCATTTCTGTATTAACAGCTCCACAAGCTAATGCATTGACTCTTATATGGCTTGGAGCTAATTCTTTGGCTAACCCCTGCGTGAAAGCATTGACTCCTCCCTTGGTGGCACTGTATGCAACCTCGCAGGAGGCTCCGGATAGACCCCACATTGACGAAATGTTTATAATGTGTCCGGACTTTTCTTTGACCATGTATGGAACTGTCAAGTTGCAGCAGTTAAATACAGATGTCAGGTTGGTTGATATTATGTGATCCCAATCCTCTTTTTGCATATCCGTCAGTAATCCTATATAGGATATACCGGCATTATTAATAAGAAGATCTATGGTCTTATATCTGTCTGCGGTTTCATTTATCATTTCTTTGACAATTACGTAATCTCCTACATCACCTGAGAATGCAAGACATTCGGCACCAATCTGTTCTACTTCTGATCTGACTATATCTAAAGCATCTTTGTTGTGACAGGAGTTTATGACTATGTTATCAAAATGCTTAGCCAGCTTAAGCGCACATGCCCTGCCTATCCCACGGGAAGCACCGGTAATGATCGCTGTTGTACCCATTATTTCCCATCTCCTTTCTCGCCTGATACAATATATAGTATACAATGAAAAGGTTGAAAAGAAAAGACAACAATGTTATAATGTGTGAGATTGTTAAAAATGCTAAATGATATATCATAGGAGGCAGAATAATGGATAAGAAAACTATGCTTAAGCTGTTTGGAGAGGAAATGTTGAGATCTCTGGTAGTTCTTATGGCTATCCTTATATTGGGATTCGCTGCATTCTTCGTTTTCAAGGTCAGAAGTGATAAGAAAATACTTGCAGAGCAGGCTACCACGGAACAGGCATCTACATATAGTGATGAAGAGCTTCAGGCAATGTTAGATGAAGAGAATGCTAAGGATGCTGAGACAGCGGAGGATACTACAGAAGAAGTTACGACTGAAGAAGTTACGACTGAGGAGGTCACAACAGAAGAGGTCACTACTGAAGAACCGACAACAGAGGAATTGAATATTCCTTCAACCGATAAGAAGATATTGGTGCTTAACAGTACTAAGACTAACGGTTTGGCTTTGAAATGGATGAATAAGCTTTCAGGAGACGGATTTACGAATATTTCTAAGGGTAACTACAGTTTGTCAAAAGAGACTCAGACTAAGATATATGTTACTGAGGAAGGCATGGGTAAGGATCTGCTTCCTTATTTTACGGATGCCGTTATTGAAGTAGGGTCATTAAGCTCAGGTATTGATGTATCTACAAGCGGCGTTGAAATATTCATTGTTATCGGAACCAATGATGTTACAGTTCAGTAATAGAGGTATCATTAATGCAGGATAGAGTGCGTTTGCTGGGTGTCCTGGTGGATGCCGTTTCAACAGACGCTGCATCAGATGCAGCCATAAAGTATATCGAGGAAGAAAACACCAGAGTTGTATATCTGGTCAATAGTGAGACCTTGATCCTTCTTGAAAAGAATGACGAGGGCAAAGCTTTGTTGGGAGCATGTGATATGGTTCTTCCCGGTACGGTAAGCGTCAGCACCGGAATTGATGACGTATTAGGGCTTAAGAGGGATCCCTTCTTTCTTGAATCTTATTTTGACAATATATTTGAATATGCGGTTGCGAATGGTAAGGAAATGCAGCTTATAGCCGGCAGTGAGGAGCAATTCCAGTCGGTTAAGGAGAATATTCATGAGAAATGGTCATATCTGACGCTTTCGGGAGCATATTTTACCGAGCAGGAACCGTCGTATGAGCATATTGTCAACGAGATCAATTCCATAGCGCCGGATATACTTATATTGGCACTTAACGAGAGTATTCAGCTTCAGCTCCTTAAAGAGTACCGTAATCAGATGAATGCCGGTTTGATGATATTTACAGGTAATATACTATATAATAAGGCAGTTTCAGAAGCTAAGCTTCCCGAAACGGTGGAAAAGCTTAGGATCGGCAATTTGTATAAATGGCTTCGAAAGGACAGCAGCGGTAAGAATTTGTTTAATAATATCAGGATGAAGTTCAGATTACGAAGAGATAAATAGTAATAATACGAAAAAGCATAGTGTAAATTATACAAATCTTTTCGTGCAATAACACTAAAACATTTAAGGCTATGTTTTATTTTCGAAATAAATGTCATTATTTTGTTTCGAAAATATTACGAAAATCAAGCATATAGGTAGTTTTAGATAATAATATTAATAAAAAAATGTGCATTTTAATGGTAAACTTTTATTATTTGACAGAATGAACAAAGAAATCAAAATTTATTTGTTCAATAATAATATTTCATTTAAAAAACAAATGATGTATCATAGCATTATGATTTTTAGTCAGAAAGAAATTATATTAACCCAAGGAGGAAAATAAAAATGGCTAGTTTATCACTCAAAAACATCTATAAGATTTATCCTAACGGATTCAACGCAGTTAAGGATTTCAATCTTGAGATTGAGGACAAAGAGTTCGTAATCTTCGTAGGACCTTCAGGATGTGGTAAATCTACTACACTTCGTATGATCGCAGGTCTTGAGGATATTAGCTCAGGTGAATTGTGGATTGGAGACAAGTTAGTTAACGACGTTGAGCCGAAAGATAGAGATATCGCAATGGTATTCCAGAACTACGCTTTGTACCCACATATGTCAGTTTATGATAACATGGCATTCGGTCTTAAGTTAAGAAAGGTTCCGAAGGAGAAGATTGACAAGCAGGTACATGAGGCTGCTAAGATTCTTGATATCGAGCATTTGCTTGATCGTAAGCCGAAGGCTTTATCAGGTGGTCAGAGACAGCGTGTGGCTATGGGACGTGCTATCGTGCGTGAGCCTAAGGTATTCCTTATGGATGAGCCTTTGTCAAACTTGGATGCTAAGCTTCGTGTTCAGATGCGTGTTGAGATTTCTAAGTTACATCAGAGATTGCAGACAACTATTATATACGTAACACATGACCAGACAGAGGCTATGACTCTTGGTACAAGAATCGTAGTTATGAAGGATGGTATTATTCAGCAGGTTGATACACCTCAGAACTTATATGACAAGCCGACCAACTTATTCGTTGCTGGTTTCATGGGAATGCCTCCTATGAACTTCATCGAGTGTAAGGTTGTTAAGTCAGGTGCAGATGTACTTCTTATGTTTGGTTCTCACTCAATCAAGATTCCTGATTCAAAGGCACAGATCTTAATCGAGCAGAACTACATTGACAAAGAGGTTGTTCTTGGTATCCGTCCTGAGGATATTCATGATGAGCAGTTATTCCTTGAGTCATCACCTGAGAGTATCATTGATGCAAGAATTACAATTTACGAGATGTTAGGTGCAGAGGTTTATCTGTACTTCACAATCGATCAGTTTGATATCACAGCCAGAGTTAATGCTCGTACAACAGCAAGACCTGGTGACAATGTTCAGTTAGCATTTGACCTTTCTAAGATTCATATCTTCGATAAGGAAACAGAGCAGAAGATTATTGACTGATAATTGGTTTTATAGTAACAGAGCAGAAGATTCTCGTAATCTTCCGCTATACACCTAAAAACAAGAAGGTGGTAAAGAAAATTGATATTTCTTTATCACCTTCTTTTTTACTTGTTATTGGAAAGTATTCTTTATGCCTCTTCAACGTTGTTGAAATTCCATGCATATATATTAACCTCAACAATAGGGGTTCCGCAGTAAGCGCAGACCTTTGCGCCGAGTGAAGATAACGGTGCGCCGCAGTTAGGACAATTGATACCTAACGCGTGGTCAAGCTCATTTTCTACCTTGTCTCTGTCCTGAATATAAACAAGATCTACATTAAAACGAGTCTGATACTTGAATTCCTTTGAACCGCTCTTAACAGCTCCGTCTGAAAGATCGGAATTATAATGAAAACATTCTAATGAAGATTGGAAGGTGATTATACAACGACCTTCTGACTTTCTGTATTGTGATATTTCGGTTCTGTGTATATGAACAGAGTCAAAATGTTCACGCTCGTCTTTTGCGGTGAGGTTTCCGATATAATCCGTAAGCTTTTGCTTAAGCTCTGTGGTGCCGTCCTTTAATATGCCGGCGCTTCCCTGTGAGATTGCCATGAGATAACCGTTAAGAACATTGTTTGCCCGGGCCTTCATCTCATTATAATTAAAATCGGGAAAATCCTGCGATATTGTCGGAAGGAGTAAGCTTGTCATGGCAGATACGGATTTGGGAGTTGAGGAATATTCAATCTGCATATCCTTTGCGGCTTTGCTTAAATCCTCGGTTCCGAAAAGCTCCCGTGAGAATTTCCTGGCACTGTTTCTTATATATATAAATGCCGATAAGCCTACAACCATGATAATAAGGATCAGAGTCAAAAAAACTATGATTGCTGTCATTGGTAATGTACCTCCTTACAGAAGTGTATGTGGTATGCTGCTATTCACAAACCCAACATATACAGGTTACAAACCATCTGGTATAACAAATGCCGATGATCGCCATTACGGTAATCATCGGCATCACCTTAAAGTACAATAATATTACAGCTTTGATTACTGAACATCGTTCTCATCAAATACATCACCGCACTCAGGACAGAATTTAGGCGGATTATGTGGATCTGCCGGTGTCCAGCCACATTTATCACAACGGTAAAGTGGTGCGCCTGCCGGTTTCGGTTTACCGCATTCCTGGCAGAATTTGCCGAGGTTTACAGCACCGCATGAACAGGTCCAACCCTGTGCAGGTGCCGGCTTTGGTTTGCCGCAGTTTGAACAGAATTTGGCGGTGTTGGAAGTACCACACTCACATGTCCATGCATCTGCAGCCGGAGCAGAAGGTGCAGCCGGAGCAGGAGATGTTGGCTGTGTAGGTGGAGGAGTCTGCTGTTGCTGCTGTCCCATAGCAAACAGATTACCTGCATTCATTCCACCGGCCATATTAGCCATGTTCATTCCGGCAAATGCCATCATAGGTCCTGCTGATGTGTTAGATGCAGCAGCCTTCATAGCCTCTGCCTGAGCTCCTGTAAGTGTAGCAGCAGCCATAGTAGGATCGCGAAGTACAGCAGCCTTCTGAAGATCCTTGATCATCTGCTCGTCTTCCTCGGATGCCTTCATGGTGTTGATACCGAAGGATACGATACGAATACCACGAAGCTCGCTCCATTTATCAGAAAGCTCTTTGTTAAGAGCATCTGCAACTTCCTTAGTATGTCCGGGAACTGCGCTGTAACGGATTCCCATAGCGGAAATCTGAGCAAATGCAGGCTGTAATGCTGTCATAAGCTCACTCTTTAACTGGCTGTCGATCTTATCTCTTGTATATGTATCAGGTACGTTACCGCATACATTGGTATAGAAGAGGATAGGATCAAAGATTTCATATGAATATTCACCGTTGCAGCGAATAGAAATATCAACATCAAGACCGATATTCTGGTCAACAACACGGAAAGGTACAGGCTGAGCTGTTCCGTACTTATTGCCCATGATCTCCTTTGTGTTGAAGAAATATACTCTCTGATCTTTTCCGACATCACCGCCGAAGGTGAAACGTCTTCCTATCTGAGAAAATGTCTTCTTAATGTTCTCGCCAAGAGGTCCGTACAATAAGCTTGGCTCTGAAGAAGTATCATATAAGAACTCTCCGGCCTCAGCACAGATCTCTGCAACCTTACCCTGATCAACAATGATCATACACTGACCTTCGTTGACTGCAACAACCGAACCGTTAGAGATAATGTTGTCATTACCCTTGTTAGCTGTTCCGAATTTGCCGCCTGAACGATGTTGTCCCTTTTTTACCAATACATTGGCATCAAGTGAATCGCAGTAAAAATACTCTTTCCACTGATCAGCCATTACGCCGTTAATAGCGCCGCCGATTGCTTTAATTAATCCCATAACTTTCTCCTTTTCATATTATTTTTGCAGACATACTCCTTTGAAATCGGGGTATGCGTAACCGTTACAATATATGTGTTTCACAATAAAAAATACACAAATACATTATACATTTTTTGTTGAAAAATGTCTAGTATTTGGTTGCGTTCTATTTACATTCTTTTTTGTTTACTATATAATCGAAATGAACGAGTGTTCGTGATATATCCGTGTTAATTATAATAGTTGAGGCTTAATATATGGGAATTGCAAAGAATCAGGAATTTGAGATTACAATAGAAGATATCGGCAACGACGGCGAGGGTATCGGCCATGTTGAGGGCATTGCGGTTTTTGTGAAGGATGCAGTGCCGGGGGATGTGGCTAGAATTAAGATAATCAAGGACAAGAAAAGGTATGCTTATGGAAGATTGATGGAGATCATTAAGCCCTCTATCGATCGGGTGACACCGATATGTCCCCATGCCAAGGCATGTGGCGGATGCAGCATTATGCAGCTTTCCTATGATAAGCAGTTAGAGTGGAAGCAGAATAAGGTGGAGAATTGCCTGAAAAGAATAGGCGGAATCGAGAATGCAAAAGAGCTTATGGAGCCGATAATCGGTATGAAGGATGATGCTTATGATCATGCGGGCGATGAAGCTGGTAACCGTATTTTGACAGATGATCGTACTTTGGCAGATGACCGTATCTTGAAGAGTGACCGTACTTCGCTATATGGCGGTAAGATTTATGGTGATCGGAAGTTAACCGCAGATATAATTGAAGAGGGATTTCCTGCTATCAGATATCGCAACAAGGCTCAGTTTCCGGTCGGAAGAGATAAGGACGGCAATATCGTGATCGGTTTTTATGCAGGACGGACACACTCGATCATTGATACGGATGTGTGTTATCTTCAGCATCCTGTTAATGATGAGATAATCAGGAAATTCAGGGGATTTTTAGAGGAATATAATGTTGAACCGTATGATGAGGAAACGCATACCGGACTTGTAAGACACATTTTAACAAGAGTCGGAAAGCATACCGGCGAGGTGATGGTCTGTGTGATCATCAACGGTGATGAGCTTACAGGGCTTAGATCATATAATGACGATCCTGTGAGCTTGAAGACCGGTAATAACAGGAAAAAGAATGGTTCATTTAAAGTAAAGCATATAAATGTAGAGCGTGAGCTTGTTTCCTGCATGAAGGATATTCCGGGAATTACAAGTATAGTGCTTAATACCAATAAGGAAAAGACCAATCGTATCCTCGGGGATAAATGCCGTACTATATGGGGCAGCGATACGATAACCGATTATATCGGTGATGTGAAATATCAGATAAATCCTTTGTCATTTTTCCAGGTGAATCCTACACAGACCGCTAAGCTGTATAAGAAGGCGTTAGAATATGCAGAACTTACGGGTGATGAAACGGTATGGGATCTCTATTGCGGGATAGGAACTATATCACTGTTTTTGGCACAGAGGGCAAAGAGGGTGATGGGCGTTGAGATAATTCCTGAGGCTATAGATGACGCAAGGAAGAATGCAAAGCTTAACGGTATTGAAAATGCAGAGTTTTTTGTGGGAAAAGCCGAGGAGGTTCTGCCACGCGAATATGAGAAGAACGGTGTATATGCAGATGTGATAGTGGTTGACCCGCCACGGAAGGGCTGCGATATCGTTGCACTCAACACGATGCTTAAGATGGCGCCAAAGCGTATCGTATATGTGAGCTGTGACCCTGCAACCCTTGCCAGGGATTTGAAGATATTAACAGAAGCGACAGATGATAAGAACAATGTAATGTATGAGGTTAAGAAGGTCTGCGCGGTTGATCAGTTTTCACATAGCGGGCATGTGGAGACGGTTTGTTTGCTTTCCAAGGGAGATGTCAAGAGTAAAAAGATCCGTGTGGAGTTCAGTCTGGAGGATATGGATACCGACGGATTTAAGCAGGGTGCGACCTATAATGCGATCAGGGATTGGATCAAAGAAAAATACGGATACCGCGTGACGAATTTGAACATCGCGCAGGTGAAGCAGAAGCATGGGATCATTGAGCGGGAGAACTATAATAAACCGAAATCTTCCGGCAGCAAGCAACCGGGATGTCCGGAGGAAAAGATCAAGGCTATTGAGAATGCCATGAGACATTTTAAAATGATATAAGAGAAAATAACGGCTGGCTGAAACCCGAATGGTTCCAGTCAGTTATTTTTTATCTTGACGAGCTAATAAATATTAGCTACAATAAAGCTAATGGTTGTTAGCGGAATGGAGGAAACAATGTCTACCAAAGAGAAAATTATGGATGCGGCATTAACGTTGTTTGCAGAGAATGGATACGATGGGACAAGCGTGGAGCAGATTGCAAATATTGTCGGGATCAAAGCTCCATCACTATATAAGCACTATAAGGGCAAAGAGGACATCCTGAATGCATTGATTGATTCTGCGGAAGAGCGGTATGAGGTAATGTTTGGATCTGAGAAAAACATCGGGAAGGTGCCGCAGAGCCGGGAGGAGTTTATAAAGGTGACTATGGAAAGGATCTCATTCACAATGCGGGATCCC
>JAEEGL013037455.1_pt1 | contig 16514 bp, 15 predicted proteins | sample 9134231 | NCBI WGS metagenome assembly JAEEGL01 (sample SAMN16246548, study PRJNA631951) | gut metagenome | biome: gut microbiome; feature: rumen; material: fiber-attached | host: Bos | place: Iran: Karaj | collected 2018-10
CGTCAATCGTGAACAGGGTAAGAATCGTCAAGAGCAAGCCCTGAGAATCTCTGAAGGTAGTTTGTAACGCACCAGCCTGCAGCGAACCGTGAACGGCACCGGCAGCACCAGCCTCTGACTGCATTTCCTGAACTGAGACGGTCTGGCCCCAAAGGTTCTTACGACCACGGGCAGCCCACTCGTCAACGTGCTCCGCCATGGGCGAAGACGGGGTGATGGGGTAGATAGCAGCTACCTCCGAGAACATGTAACTCACGTGAGCAGCAGCCTCGTTACCATCACAGGTGATAAATTTCTTTTCTTTAGCCATTTTGTTTAGAATATAAAATGTATAACAGTTTGCCTGAAATAATACCTAAAAATGAGGATATGTTTTAAAACGCGTGCAAAGGTACGAATAAAATCGCAAAATGCAAAGCAGAGTACGCAAAATAATGCTAAAACGTTTGCGTTTTTGCTAATAAAGGAAGCCCAACAACCAGAGAGGTATCTGGTTGTCTTTGCCGATTTCGGTGTTGTAGCGGGCGTAAATGACATCAGGAGAATACCTGATTTTGTTCCTGACAGTAGCGTCGCAAATGCGGAATTTCATGTGACCGTCAACCAGATAGAACTGGTCTCGTCCCTGTTGGTTGACCTTGTGGTCTTTCCACAGAGAGTTGACGAAGAATGTCTCCATAGCCGTCTGCTTCTCAACGTGGATGGGGTAGATGGCGTAGAGCAGGTTGGAGTTGTGGAGCATCACCTTCGACGGCTTCTTGGGGAAGGCCTCGCCGACCGGGTAGATCATATTCAGCAGACGGGCGTCTGTCAGGTATTTGATGTAGTTCATGACCGTAGCACGGCTGGTCTCGATGTCCTGAGCGAGCTTTGACACGTTGGGAGCCTTTGGACCTTCCTCAGCCAACTGGTAGAACAGTTTCTTGATCTTGGTGAGGTATTTCAGTTCTATCTGCTTGACGAGCAGAATGTCCACCTCGGTCATCATGTTCATCGTCTTCAGCAGGTTCTCGCTATAGTTGCGGTGCTCCTGGAAGAAGGGATAGAAACCGTGGTGGATGTAGTCCTGGAAATAGCGGTTGGGCGATACTTTTGGCAGTATCTGCTTGATGATGCGCTCGTGGTCGTTGAGAATCTCCTCCAGCGTATAGGGACGGAAGTCGTTGCCCGTTTGCAGATTGATGAATTCGCGGAATGAGAAGCCACGCAGGTTATACGACTTCACGATGCCGTTCAGTTCCGGGTTCTCGTCCTTGAGACGCATCACGCTACTGCCGGTGAAGACAATCTTCAGATAGGGGTACAGGTCGTAGCACCTCCTCAGTTCCTTGCTCCAGTCGGGCTGTTTGAACACTTGGTCGATGAGCAGTACCCGTCCGCCATGCCTGCAGAACTCGCCCGCGAAGTCAGCGATGCCGTGCCCCTGGAAATAGAAGTTGTTCATGTTGATGTACAGGCATTGCCGGTCGCCCACGTCGAATTTCTCTTTGGCGTATTGTAACAAGAAAGTCGTCTTGCCGACGCCACGGGTTCCTTTAATACCTATCATGCGGTCTTTCCAGTCTATTTCGTCCATCAGGGTGCGACGCACTGGAGCATTCACATGCTCTACCAAGTATCGGTGTGTACGATAAAATGCCTCCATAAATCTATGCTTCTCTGATCAGTTCTTAAATAATGTGCCGCAAAGTTAGTAAAAAAATATCGAAATTGCAAAGCCGAGATAGCAAAATCTTGCAAAAAGCATAGTTTTTTTGCATTTTCTACCTCTAATTCGTGGTTTTTTTGTACTTTTGCAGGCTGAAACATGACATTACACCTGTTTAATCCGGAACATGATATTGCGCTGGCGAGTAATCTGGCCCACTTCACTGCGCCTCACGCCGGCCGGCAATTGCGGGCTGACTTAGGTTGGCTGCCTGCCTTGTGGGCAAAAAAGGATGACTGTGTACTGGTTGACCATGTGGAATATGCTGAACGTACTTGGAACAGGTTACGTAAACGCATCTGGCGTTATCAGCCGCAAACTGCCCAGCATGACTATTCTCCGACATTCGTGGAACGTCACCAGTTGCCCTTTCAGGCTATCACAGAAGTGGAGCCGTGGGGCTGGGATGCAGCGATGGTAACCGATTTACGCCGATGGGGTGTCAGTCCGGATGTGTTGCCTTCTGAGGAAAAACTGGCAAACTACCGTCAGCAGTCTCATCGTCGGAAGTCCTCGCAACTGTTGCCCCTGCTGCGCATTGACGGCACTGTGGGGGAGTCTGTGGAATGCCGTTCGTTGCAAGAAGTTGCTGACTGTCAGCAGCGTTGGAGACAGGTGGTTGTCAAGGCCCCTTGGTCATCCAGCGGTCGTGGTGTACAGTTTGCCGTTCAGCCTGGTTGGGTCGCCAACGTCATTGAAAGGCAAGGAAGTGTGATGGTAGAACCATATTATAATAAGGTGAAAGACTTTGGGATGGAATTCGACGTTGACCAGCATGGTCGCGTCACGTATCTTGGGCTCTCGCTCTTCCACACCAAGAATGGAGCCTATATCGGCAACCTGTTAGCGACCGAACAGAAGAAACGCCAGATGATGTTGCGCTACTTGCCGTTGTCATTACTTGATAGTATCAAGGAACTCATTATCAAAAGCGTACAATTATCTGAATACCAAGGACCTTTCGGCGTTGATATGATGGTTGTCAAAGGCAAGGGAAATGGCGAGGACAAAGGTTGTCTGTTGCATCCTTGTGTGGAAATCAACCTGCGCCGAACCATGGGACATGTTGCCCTAAGCATGACACCTGACGATGATGAATTGTTGCGTGTGATGCGAATAAAACTGACAGAACATTACAAACTATCTATAAACAAACTATGAAACAAATCGCATTATTATTTATGGCTTTTATGGCTATTATGGCCAATGCCCAGTACAAATCACAAGTATGGTCGCCTGACAATGGTGACGGTACTTACACCAACCCCGTCATCAATGCAGACTATTCAGATCCTGACGTTTGCGTAGGCCCCAGTGGTGAGGACTATTACCTGACGGCTTCCAGTTTCCAATGTACGCCCGGCCTGCCCATCCTGCATTCGAAGGACTTGGTAAACTGGGAAATCGTCAACTATGCCATTGGTAATTTGTACGAAGGCAACAAACAACTGCTGGCTCATTTCAGTGCTCCGCAGCATGGTGCTGGCGTCTGGGCTCCCAGCATCCGATATCATAAAGGAGAATATTATATCTATTGGGGCGACCCAGACTTTGGCGTGTACATGGTGAAGACCAAACATGGCGACCCTGCTGGTGAATGGACGGAGCCGCTCTGCGTTATTGAAGGACAGGGCTATATCGACACCACGCCGCTGTGGGATGATGATGGCCGCTGCTATCTGGTAAACGGCTGGGCCAATTCGCGTTCCAAGTACGCCTCAGTGCTGACCGTTCGCGAAATGAGTGCTGACGGTACACGCCCCATCGGACAGCCTGTCATTGTCTTTGACGGAAATGGTACAGAAAATCGTACCTGCGAGGGACCTAAGTTCTACAAGCGTGACGGCTGGTATTGGATTATGTGTCCTGCAGGCGGCGTTCCTACAGGTTTCCAGCTGGCCATGCGCTCGAAGTCTCCATACGGTCCCTATGAGCATAAGATAGTGCTGGCACAGGGGAAGACTAACATCAACGGCCCTCATCAGGGCGGCTGGGTGCACACGAAGTATGGCGAGGACTGGTTCCTGCACTTCCAGGATAAGGAAGCCTATGGTCGTGTAGTACACCTGAATCCTGTTGACTGGTCAACTGGTTGGCCCATTATGGGTAAGAAGGGTGAACCTGTGACGACATACCAGAAGCCGAAAGCTTCTAACACACAGATTGTCAATCCTGTTGAAAGTGACGAGTTTAACGCCCCTATTGTTGGCAAACAGTGGCAGTGGCATGCAAACTACGACGAGAAATTCGGCGTTCCTACTGCATTCGGCACTTTCCGTATTTATACTTATAAATTGTCAGATGGCTGGAAAAACCTGTGGGAAGTTCCTAACATGCTGTTGCAGAAGACACCTGCCGACGAGTTCACTGTGACAACTAAGATGCGTTTTACATCAAAGGCAGACGGACAGTTCGGCGGACTGATTATGATGGGGCTTGACTATTCGGCATTGGTGGTGAAACGAGTAGGGCGTGAGTTTCAGCTTGTGCAGATGACCTGCCATCAGGCAGATAAGGGAAAACCACAGACTGAAAACGTCATTGCCACGCTGAAACCTACCGCTGAAGACAAGATAGACTATAAGCCGGGCATCCACGAGGATATTTTTCTGCGCCTTACCGTCAAAGACTCAAAACTTCACTTTGCCTACAGTACGAATGGTAAGAAATATACCGACTGCGGTGACGAGTTCAAGATGCGAGAGGGCAAATGGATTGGTGCCAAGTTCGGCTATGTGTCGGCAGAACCCAATCCCAAGGTTGACCGTGGCTGGGTAGAAGCCGATTGGATACGAATAACGAAATAACAAAGAGAAATGGTAAAAAGAAGGTATCGCTGCCGTCCTGGTGAGCAGCCGACAGAATTTGACAAACGCATCATGTACCTTGAAAACAAAGGTGCACTGGTGCCTAACCGTGAGCTGATTAAGACGCCTGAACAGATAGAGGGAATCCGCCGTGCCGGCGTGGTCAACACAGGAGTGCTGGACGCAGTAGCCAAGGAAATCTGCGCTGGCATGTCCACGTTGGAGATAGACCAGATATGCCGCGACTATTGTGATTTACATGGGGCCATTCCCGCCTGTCTGAACTATGGCGGTGACAATGAGACACCACCGTTCCCCATGAGTGTCTGTACCAGCATCAACGAGGTTGTCTGTCATGGAGTCCCCAAGGCTGAAGACATTCTGGAGGAAGGCGATATCATCAATGTTGATTTCACCACTATCTTGGACGGCTACTATGCCGATGCTTCGCGTATGTATATAATAGGTAAGACAACCCCTGAGAAAGAACAACTGGTAAGGGTCACCAAGGAATGCCTGGAGATAGGCATGGAGGCTGCCAAACCGTGGGGCTTTGTCAACGACATCGGAAAGGCCATCGAGAAACATGCCAGGAAATACCACTATGGCGTGGTGCGCGATTTGTGTGGCCACGGCGTGGGCAATGCCTTCCACGAAGAACCTGAGGTGTGCCACTTCGCCCAGAAAGGCAACGGCATGCTGCTGGTTCCTGGTATGGTGTTTACTATTGAACCCATGGTGAATATGGGTACATGGAAGGTGTTCGTCGATGCCGATGACCCGTACGGCTGGGAAGTAATCTCAGAGGATGAGTTGCCGTCGGCCCAGTGGGAGCACACGCTGTTGATGACGGAACACGGCGTTGAAGTGCTGTCGTATTAAAAGCCTCCCCCCAACCCCTTCTCCCACCTAAAGGTAGGAGTGTGGCACGCAATCAAAGGGAGGGGAGTGTTAATCCCAATTAATTAGGAAATATGGAAGAAAAGAATATACAACAGGCTAATGAAGCCCCCCTCCCTTTGGAGGGGGTGGGGGAGACTCCTATATATATATTAGGTATAGAGTCGAGTTGCGACGACACTTCGGCAGCAGTCTTGAGGAACAATGTCCTGCTGTCGAATGTGACGGCGTCACAGGCTGTCCATGAAGCCTTTGGTGGTGTGGTACCTGAACTGGCCAGCCGGGCACACCAGCAGAATGTGGTGCCAGTGGTCAGCGAAGCCCTCAAACGGGCAGGCATCAGCAAGGAACAACTTAGTGCTGTGGCCTTTACGCGAGGTCCAGGCCTGATGGGTTCTCTGCTGGTTGGTGTCAACTTTGCCAAAGGTTTTGCCCGTTCGTTAGGGGTTCCCCTGATTGACGTGAACCACCTGCAGGGACATGTGATGGCACACTTCATTCAGGAGACAGGGGCCGATGGAGCCCCTACTGGCAATACGCCCCCGTTGCCCTTTATCTGTCTGCTGGTCAGTGGCGGTAACTCCCAGATTGTCAAGGTGAATGCCTACAATGACATGGAGGTGCTCGGACAGACCATCGACGATGCCGCCGGCGAGGCTATCGACAAATGCTCGAAGGTGATGGGACTGGGCTATCCTGGCGGTCCCATTATCGACCGTCTGGCCCGACAGGGCAATCCGAAGGCCTATCAGTTCTCTGAACCACACATTCCCGGTTTGGACTATAGTTTCTCTGGTCTGAAGACTTCGTTCCTGTACAACCTCCGCAAATGGGTTGAGGACGATCCTGATTTCATTGAGCATCACAAGGAAGACCTGGCAGCCTCGTTGGAATGGACCATTGTGGATATTCTGATGAAAAAGTTGAAACTGGCCGTCAAGCAGACGGGTATCAAACATGTTGCCGTAGCCGGTGGCGTGAGTGCCAACAACGGTCTTCGCAATGCCTTCCATGACTATGCCAAGCGCTATGGCTGGACGGTGTATATTCCCAAGTTCAGCTATACGACCGACAATGCTGCCATGATTGGTGTTGTGGGCTACTACAAGTTCCTGGACGGCGAGTATTGCGGCATTGATGCTCCAGCGTTCTCGAAGGTCACGTTCAAATAAATGAAATATCGTAATAACGTTATAACGTCATAACGAAACGTCGAAATATCGAAATGTCGAAAATAATAAAAAGAAATAACTATGGATTTTGAAAGCAAGATTATCAGCAGGGAGGTTAGCCAGCTGCTGTGGGAAATGGAAAAGACTGTCAGTACCGCTGAGAGTTGTACGGGTGGTCGTATCGCCGAGGCCATTATCGCTGTGCCGGGAGCCTCTAAGTATTTTAAGGGTGGTATCATCAGCTACGTCGATGAAGTGAAGATGAGTCTGCTGAATGTCGATGCTGGCGTGCTGGAAGAGAAGACGGCGGTCTGTGAGGAGGTTGCCATGCAGATGGTGGCTGGAGCCTGCCGGACGCTGAACACCGACTATGCCATTGCCGCTACTGGATTTGCCGGTCCTACCGGTGGTACGAAGGATATTCCTGTCGGCACCATTTGGTTGGCCTGTGGAACCTTAGACCGTCAGGTGACACTCAAGGTTGAAGAGGATCATGGACGTGACATCAACCTGGCTATTGCCACCAATAAAGCCATGCAATTGTTCCTCGATTTTCTGAAATCAGAGAACATGTCAGCGGAAAAGGAAGCATAAAACGAGAAAAGTTAGTTAAAAAACATTAATTGCGTATCATTTCTCATTTCTCATTTCACATTTCTCATTAAAATTGTGTACCTTTGCACCCTGTTTGGAGTAAGTTACTATTTAGGAACAAGTAAAAGTAAGTAGATAGAAATGTCTAAGATTTGTCAGATTACGGGAAAGACGGCACAGCGTGGTAATAATGTGTCGCACTCAAAGCACCGCACAAAGCGCGTCTTTGATGTAAACCTGTTTAGCAAGAAGTTCTACTATGTAGAGGAGGCTTGCTGGATTCAGTTAAAGATTAGTGCAGCTGGACTGCGCATGATTAACAAGGTAGGCTTGGATGCAGCCCTGAAGCAGGCTGTCGCCAAGGGATATGTTGATTGGAAGGATATTAAAGTAATAGGAGACTAAACACTATGGCAAACAAGAAAGCAAAGGGTAACCGCGTTCAGGTGATTCTTGAGTGCACCGAAATGAAGGAGAGCGGACTTCCCGGCACCAGCCGTTATATCACGGTGAAGAACCGTAAGAATACTCCTGAGAGAATGGAACTGAAGAAGTATAACCCCATCCTGAAGCGCATGACTGTGCACAAGGAAATTAAATAACCAGTAATAAAGCATGGCAAAGAAAACCGTCGCTACCCTCCATGAAGGCTCGAAGGATGGTCGCGCTTACACAAAGGTTATCAAGATGGTGAAGAGCCCTAAGACGGGTGCTTACATCTTCGACGAGCAAATGGTTCCTAATGAAGCCGTTAAGGATTTCTTTAAGAATTAATTGTATTATTAAAATATAGGAGTGAGGTGGTGTCGAATAGAGGCATCACCTCATTTTGCATCAATGAATTGTCTTTTCGCATAAATAATCATCAATGAATCCAAAAAGCATCGCGATAAGCGACTATTCCTACGACCTGCCTGACGAGCGGATTGCCAAGTTCCCGATGAAGGAACGTGACCATTCCAAGTTACTCGTCTATCGTCAGGGACAGATTGCGGAGGATGTCTTCAGTCATCTGCCGCACTATCTGCCGCAGGGTGCCTTGATGGTGTTCAACAATACGAAAGTCATTCAGGCACGTCTGCATTTCCGCAAGACTGATGAGCACGGACAACAGACTGGTGCTTTGATAGAGATTTTCCTCTTGGAACCGGCTGTTCCTGCAGACTACGAGCAGATGTTCCAGACTACCGGCCAGTGTTCCTGGCTGTGTCTGGTGGGCAACCTGAAGAAGTGGAAGTCTGGCACGCTGGTCAGGGAGGTGGAAGTGAAAGGCCGTCGCCTGACGGTATCTGCTACCCGACAGGGTGAGCAGGGAACCTCGCATCTGGTAGCGCTCAGTTGGCAGGATGCCGACGGTAGCGATGCCTCGCTTCCTGCCGTCTCCTTTGCCGAGTTGCTGGACGTGATGGGTGAACTGCCTATTCCTCCGTATCTGAACCGTGAAACGCAGGAGAGCGACAAGACCACCTATCAGACCGTCTATTCCAAGATCAAGGGCAGTGTGGCAGCTCCGACAGCCGGTCTTCATTTTACGGATCGTGTCCTGCAAGCCCTCGACGCCCACGGTATAGAGCGCGAGGAGTTGACGCTACATGTCGGTGCCGGAACCTTCAAGCCCGTCAAGAGTGCCAGTATCGGTGAGCATGAGATGCATACAGAGTACATTGCTGTACGGCTTCACACTATTCAGCGTCTCATTGCCCACGAAGGCCGTGCTATTGCCGTCGGCACTACCAGTGTTCGCACATTAGAAAGCCTTTACTATATGGGCCTCAAGGTGATGGCTAATCCTGATATTCAGGAAGAAGAGCTGCATGTCAGCCAGTGGGAACCGTATGGGGAAATGAAAAATATCAACGCCCCCCAACCCCCTCTAATCTTAGAGGGGGAGGGAATTAGCCGGGGTGAGGGAAGGCCAGGCGTGACCAGCGTTCTGCAGGCTTTGGCTGACTGGATGGTGCGCCATGAGCTGACCACGCTGCATTCCTCTACGCAGATCATCATTGCCCCTGGCTATGACTATAAGATTGTCAAGATGCTGATTACCAACTTCCATCAGCCGCAATCGACGCTGTTGCTGTTGGTCAGTGCCTTCTTGAAGGGCGACTGGCGTTGCGTCTATGACTATGCGTTGGCTCACGACTTCCGTTTCCTGAGCTATGGCGACTCATCATTGTTAATACCTTAAAGATTATGAAATACGGATTTATCAAAGTCGCTGCTGCCGTTCCTGCCGTCAAGGTGGCCGATGTGGAGTATAATGTCGGCGAGATAGAGAAACTGATGGCGCTGGCTGAAGAGCAGCACGTGGAAATTGTCTGTTTCCCAGAACTGTGTGTGACGGGCTATACCTGTCAGGATCTCTTCAAGGAACAGTTGTTGCTCAGCAAGGCCGAAGAGGGTCTGATGCTGCTGCTTGACTTCAGCCGTCAGCTGGATGTCATCTGCATCGTTGGTATTCCTGTGCTGGCTGGTGGCTTGCTGCTGAACTGTGCTGCTGTTATCCAGCGGGGCAGTATTCTTGGCATCGTCCCCAAGACCTATCTTCCCAACTACAATGAGTTCTACGAGAAACGCTGGTTTGCCTCTGCCCAGGACCTGAATGTCACGCCTGTCTATCTGGCCGGCTCTCCTGTCGAGATTTCTCCTGAGCCCAAGGTCTTCCAGACGGCCGATGGCGTGAAGTTCGGCGTTGAGATCTGCGAGGATGTCTGGGCACCACTTCCCCCCAGCAATAATCTGACGATGGCTGGTGCTGACATCATCTTCAACTGTTCTGCCAGCGACGAGCTGATCGGCAAGCATAACTACCTGCGCAGCCTGGTGGCTCAGCAGAGTGCCCGTACCATGAGCGGCTATGTCTATTCTTCTTGTGGCTTTGGCGAGTCAACCCAGGACGTGGTGTATGGCGGCAATGCCATGATTTTTGAAAATGGCAGGCTGTTGGTCGAGGGCGAGCGCTTCTCCTTGCAGCCGCAGCTCAGGACGGCACAGGTGGATGTGGAGCGTCTGCGCACGGAGCGTCATACCAACTCCACGTTTATTAATGCACAGCGTGAGGCCCATGCCCAGCTGATTAACGCAAAGCCCACCATGGGCGAGCATCCGTTCTCCCTGACCCGTATCGTCAACGCCCATCCCTTTATTCCCGTTGCGGAAGAGATGACTGACATCTGTGAGGAGATTCTCAACATTCAGACATTGGGGTTGGCCAAGCGACTCATCCACACCAACTGCCAGCATGTCGTGGTGGGCATCAGCGGCGGCCTGGATTCTACGCTGGCCCTGTTGGTCTGTGTCCGTACTTTCGACAGGCTGGGCTACGACCGCAAGGGCATTATCGGCATTACGATGCCAGGCTTCGGCACTACCAGCCGAACCCACGACAATGCTACCAGTCTGATGCAGTCGTTGGGAATCTCGCAGATGGAGATTTCCATTGCAAAGGCCGTCACCCAGCATTTCAAGGATATCTGTCATGATCCGTCCAAGCACGACGTCACCTACGAGAACTCGCAGGCCCGTGAGCGTACCCAGATACTGATGGACGTCAGCAACCAGCTGAACGCCCTCGTTGTGGGCACTGGCGACCTTTCCGAACTGGCTCTTGGCTGGGCGACCTATAATGGTGACCACATGTCGATGTATGGTGTCAATGCCAGCATTCCCAAGACGCTTATCCAGTACCTCATCCGCTACATTGCCGGTCAGCCGCAGTTTGCTTCGCAGCACGATACGCTGGTGGACATTATTGACACTCCCATCTCGCCGGAGCTGACTCCTGCCGATGCGCAGGGCAATATCCAGCAGAAAACCGAGGACCTGGTAGGTCCCTACGAGTTGCACGACTTCTTCCTGTATTATTTCATGCGTTTCGGTTTCCGTCCAGCCAAGATTCTGCTGCTGGCAGAGCAGGCTTTCAGCGATCGTTACGACCGTGCCACCATCCTGAAGTGGCTGACAACGTTCTGCCGCCGCTTCTTCGCTCAGCAGTTCAAGCGCTCTTGTCTGCCCGACGGCCCCAAGGTGGGCAGCATTTCGCTGTCGCCGCGTGGCGACTGGCGCATGCCCAGCGATGCCAGTAGTGCGCTGTGGCTCAAGGAATGTGAGGAACTGGGTGGTATTTAATTTTGAATTTATAATTTCAAATTTGCAATGGTTAGCATCTGTATATTTACTGGCGCACGCCCCAACTTCGTGAAGGCTGCTCCGCTGATTCGTGCCATTCAGAAGACTGAGGCCTGTGACTATCTGCTCGTCTATGCCGGCAAGGCTGACGACCCCACGTTGGAGAGCGACCTCTTCGACTGTCTGGAGATGCCGCGTCCTGACGCCTTCCTTGGCGTGGATTGTGAGAACCTGAACGAGCTGACGGGTCAGGTGATGGCCGCCTTTGACCATTATCTGGAAGCGCATCCTGTCGATACGGTGATTGTTGTCGATGACTTGGCCTCGACGATGGCTGCCGCCATTGTTGCCAAGAAGCGTGGTTTGCGCCTTGTTCATCTTGTGGCTGGCACTCGTTCCTTCGACATCAGCATGCCCAAGGAAATCAACCGTCTGGTTGTCGATGGACTGAGCGACCTGCTGTTTACTGCCGGTCAGGGAGCCAGCAGCATTGCCACCCGCGAAGGTGCAGAGATGCATAAGATCTATATGGTGGGCAATATCCTCATCGACTCCCTGCGTCATAACCGAAATCGCTGGCAGCGTCCTGCTGCTATCGGCAGCGTGGCGGAAGGTTCCTATCTGGTGTTTACCGTCAACCGTCGTGTCCTGCTGAAAGACACGGAACTGCTGCAGCGTATGCTTGACGTAGTGACCGCATGTGCTGGCGACGTTCCCGTCTTTGCCCCGTTGCGAGGCCAGGCTGCAGAGATAGTCCGCAAACTTGACTCCCGTCTCATCATCCTGCCGCCCCTGAACTATCTGGAGTTTGGCTGGCTGACATCCCACGCCAAGGGTATCATCACTGATTCCGGCAACATAGCCGAGGAAGCCACATTCAACAACGTTCCCTGCCTGACGCTCAATTCCTATACGGAACATCAGGAGACCGTCCGTCAGGGTACCAACGTACTGGTTGGCGAAGACCCTGACCAGCTGCGTGAGTCATTGACCCAGTTGCTTTCGGGCACGTGGAAAACTGCCACGCTGCCTGACCGTTGGGACGGCCGTACGGCTGAGCGCATCGTCCAGATTCTGACTGGAGCATAGAGTAGGGTAGCGGAATGGGGCTCAGAGCGGCCCCGTCCGTTCATCGGTAGTCATTCTCACGGAACGTAGCTTCAAAGAGCTTCGTTCCTTTCTTTTTGGTAGAATGGTACGTATAGCGGAAGTTGTAGCCGGCCTCTTTATACAGTTTCAGGTGCGTCGAGTTCTTGACCTCCTGCAGCAGCCGTTCCTTGGGCTTCTGCTTGTTGATGAATGCCGTGTCGTCCAGCGGTCCGCTGAGGGTGTAGGCATAGATAATGGTGTGCGACGCAGCGTCGAACATCATGCTGTCCATTACCGTATAGGCATCAATCTGCATGGGACAGTTCTTCTTCGTATAGGTGGCAGCCTCACGAGCGCACCGTTCCTCTAATGTTTCCTGACAGGCCGTCGCAACAGATAAAAGTAAAAAGGCAAAAAGGTAAAAGGGTAAATTTTTCATTTCTCACTTCTCATTTCTCATTTTTACAACTATCGGCTGTTCCACCTCCTTCTTCCATTCCTTCAGGTACTCAAACCACTCCTTGGCAGAATGGTAGCCGAAGGTCTCGTTGGCCGACGTATAGGTGACCTTGTAGGCCATGTGGCGTCCGCTGACCTTGATGACGTAGGCGTAGTTGTCCTTGTTGGCAGGCTCCTCGCTGGCAATGTTCTGGCGTGGCACCAGGACGGCCAGTCCCACCGTCTCGCGCTTCCATTTCAGCGTGTCAGTGGCAGGATAGTCGGTTCCCCAGCAGGCGCGAAGTCCCTTGTGGTCGGAGAATTCCTCAGAGCCTTTCACGTTGATGATTCCCGTTGAGAACTGGTAGCTATCGGCGTCGCGGTTGAAATAGACGTCCACGTCAGTATCGCGATGACCGGCATATTGCGTGTAGATCAGTTTCATGTTCAGCGGAGCAGCAGCAGGGTTCGTCGATGGAGCCTTCCATCCGCGTACGCTCACCTCCACAATGGTGCGCAGCGGTCCGTAGCTGATGATGCGCTGGGTACGTGTGCGAACAGGTTCCACCAGTGTCGGCTGCTGACCGTCCCAGCCGCGGAAAGCGCCGAGTCCGAATGTCTGCCCCACCCATAGCACGTCATCGCCGTAGCCCTTGGCCTTTTGGTCATCGTCTGTGTAGAACTGCGTGTCCTTCAGCTCCAGCCGTTTGTGGAACTTGCCGTAGAGGTCCAGCGTCTGGCGGGCGTCAAAGTAGATGCGGATGCCGTTCAGTTCGCTTTCAAAATCCACGCCGTGGTGGTGCTGCAGGTTGTAGGTGTAGGCAGCGTCACCCCTGGCGGTAATGGACTCTATGTAGTTGTTCTGCTGGTTTTTCTTCAGTTTCTTGTCCTTCGTGTTGCTCATCACCATTTCGGCAAACACGCGTGGTTCGTACTGACGCGGCTCACCCTTGTCGAAGAGGGAGATGGCGTACTGTCTGGTTTCTTTGCTGCCAACGTCAGCCAGGAAGCACAGCTCGTCGAACGTCTCGTCCTGGTCGATGTCGTCCAGCTGGCAGGGAATCTCCACACCGTTGCAGGTGACCAGGGCACTGCGCACGTCGCCGTATTCTGCCAGTTTGATCACCACGGGCACGTCCGTTCTGTGTTTTTTCATGGGGTTGTTGACGCTGACGGTCAGCGTCTGTTGGGCCTGTGCTGTCAGCGTGATGGCAGCGAGCAGGCAGAGGGTGTGCAGGAATTTCATTCTTGTAAATGTTTTAGTAAAAATGTCAATAATGCCTTGTTTGCTATACAAAGGAAACGAAAAATTAATATTTTACCATGATAATTTAATTTTTTTAGGTTAAAATTTGGAATTTAAAATATTTTTTAGTAATTTTGCATCGGTTTTTTAACAAACAAAATAGTTTTTAACGGAGAAGTAGTGCGTATTACCTATTATATATTATTGTTTGCGATGGTGCTTTGCATCGGTTGCGAATGGAAGCTGAAGCCCGACAACGAGGCGGTTGGCGCTAAAAGCGTCACCATTTCGCGCTACGACCGTATTGAAATCCGCTACCTGACGACGGGCGACCGTGCCGCCCTGCAGCAGATGAAGACGGAGTTCCCCATGCAGACCCGTACGCTGATAGAGGACGTGCTGCGCATCGGACGCGTCAACGAGTCCAACATCAACGCCAAGTTCCTGCACTTCTTCCAGGATAGTACCTTGCAGACGCTCATCAGCGACGTCCAGGAACAGTATAGCGACATCAGCGACGTTGCCGAGGAACTCTCGCAGGCCTTCATCACGCTGAAGGATGAGTTGCCGGCCATCGACCTGCCCAATGTCTATACGCAGATTGGCTCCTTCGACCAGAGCATCATCGTTTCCGGCAATTCGCTGGGCATCAGCCTTGACAAATATCTGGGTGCCGACTATCCCTTCTATCAGGAGCACTATACCGAGCAGCAGCGTAGCGTCATGGTGCGCGACATGATTGTTCCTGACTGCCTGGGATTCTACATCCTGAGTCTTTATCCGCTGCCCGACGCGCAGAAATCCACCCAGCAGCAGCGCGACATTCACATGGGGCGCATCCAGTGGATTGTCAATCAGGTGACGGGCCGTGATGTCTTTGACAACGAGTTTGTTACTGCCGCTGAACAGCTGATGAAGAAGCGCCACAGCATGAATTTCCATCTCCTGCTGCGCCATTCGTAATCGCCTCTTTTTTTTGCCGCTCATTCTTGGGAAGAGGTTGAAGAAATGCAAATAAAATAAAATTTATTTTGCAGTTCGTTTGTTTTTTCGTAATTTCGCAACCCCAAAACAATTGAACGATGGCAGAACAAAGCAATAATACTACCAACCGCGGCGCGCAACGCCGCCGCCAACAACCCGTTGATAATACCTACGCTCATGTACAGCCACAGGCACGCGAACTGGAACAGACCGTTCTGGGTGCGCTGATGATTGACAAGGACGCCTACGCCGTTGTCTGCGAGATGCTGTATCCAGAGAGTTTCTACGAACCACGTAACCAGAAGATCTATGCAGCCATCCGCGAGTTGTCCATGCACGAGTCGCCCGTTGACGTGTGGACGGTGACGGAGCAGCTGGCCAGACAGGGCGACCTGGAGGACGTGGGCGGCCCTGGCTATGTGACGGAACTGTCGGCCAACGTGGTATCGTCGGCAAACATCGAGTACCACGCCCGTATCATCGCGCAGAAGTTCCTGGCACGCCAGCTGATTTCCTATGCCAGCAGTGTGGAGACGAAGGCCTTTGACGAGACCATCGACATTGACGACCTCATGCAGGAGGCCGAGGGTGCCCTCTTCGAGCTGAGCCAGCGTAACATGAAGAAGGACTACACCCAGATAGACCCCGTCATCGACAATGCCATCAAGGTCATCCAGTCAGCCGCTGCCAACAAGGACGGCCTGACGGGTGTTCCCACGGGCTATCACAAGCTGGACGATATGACCAGCGGGTGGCAGCCGTCCGACCTGGTCATCATTGCCGGACGTCCTGCCATGGGTAAGACGTCGTTTGCGCTCAGCATGGCCAAGAACATTGCCGCTGACTTTAAGGTGCCGATGGCCTTCTTCTCGCTGGAAATGTCGAACGTGCAGCTGGTGAACCGCCTGATTTCCAACTGCTGCGAAATACAGGGCTCGAAGATTCTGAACGGTCAGCTGCAACCCGATGAGTGGGAACGGCTCGACAAGCGCGTGAACAACCTCTTAGGTGCACCGCTATATGTCGATGACACCCCGGGCCTCTCAGTCTTCGAGCTGCGCACGAAGGCGCGCCGTCTGGTACGTGAGCATGGCGTGAAAATCATCATGATTGACTACCTGCAGCTGATGAATGCCAACGGCATGCGCTTCTCGTCACGACAGGAGGAGGTCAGCACCATCTCGCGTTCGCTGAAGGGACTCGCCAAGGAACTTGACATCCCCATATTGGCACTCTCGCAGCTGAACCGTGGCGTGGAGGCCCGCGAAGGACTGGAGGGCAAGCGTCCCCAGCTGAGTGACCTGCGTGAGTCGGGAGCCATCGAGCAGGATGCCGATATGGTGCTCTTCGTGCACCGTCCTGAGTACTACCATATCTATCAGGACGACAATGGCCGTGACCTGCGTGGAATGGCACAAATCATCATTGCCAAGCACCGTAAGGGTGCC
>JAEEGL014406320.1_pt1 | contig 16514 bp, 11 predicted proteins | sample 9134231 | NCBI WGS metagenome assembly JAEEGL01 (sample SAMN16246548, study PRJNA631951) | gut metagenome | biome: gut microbiome; feature: rumen; material: fiber-attached | host: Bos | place: Iran: Karaj | collected 2018-10
CCGCTCTGCCTTACGAGTGACCATTCATACTGCATCCTGCGTCTTGCGTCTTTGTTTCCTCTGACCACTTCGCCGGTATTATCATTGATCACATAATCCGTAATCTCGGTAGTGAGCTCCGCAACGATGACATCGTTTGTGTTATCATGCCACCAGCCCTTGAGATCAACCGACTCAACTTTAATATCATCAATTATGTTTGTCTGGTTGTTTCTCGTATAGTTGTCAAGCCCGCTCTCGCACTGTGCGTAGAATTCATCGGTGAGATACGGCCTGAGGTCATCCATATCCTTCTTCTGCCAGGAATTCTGGAATTTCACATACATATCGCTCACTTTGGCTTTGAATTCCTCTTCATCAAAGCCCGTGTCAATCTGCTTGTAATCCTCAATCGGAAGAAGCTTTGACGCGTCGGTCCTCTCTGCTCCCGCCGGTCTCGGGCCTGAGGGTCTCTTCGGCCGCTTGGCTTCAAGTTTCTTTCTTATTGTATGAATGATATATCCGATTGCGAAACCGAATGATCCTGTGCCGAAAAGAGCCGAGCCGCTGTCAACCTCGGGTGTGACAAGGCCGAGTGTTTCCACATCGGTGACATTGTTGCGGCTGTTGATGATGTAAAACATCTTTTCATATACGCTCGAGTCAACGCTCGGGTATTTTACATAGTAATAGTAGGAGGTTGTTGTGGCTCTCGTGCGGTCATAATCATAATCATCGTCGTAGTCGTAGTCGTTTCCGCCGTAATCATATCCTCCCGAGTCAAATCCGCCGTAATCGACATCACCGCCGTAGTCTCCGAAATCCGCCTTGGAATTAACCATGGGAGTCACGGCCAGGCCGATTATCATAAGAATGACGAGAGAAGCCTGAACTGCCTCTTTGCGGAGCTTGCCCTTGCTGACAAAATATGCGGCGGCCGCCAGAGCAAACAATACCGCGGATGCGATGAACAGGTTGCGGGAAAGGTTGCTTTTGTTGATTCCGACAGCTTTTGCAAATTCCGCCTTATCGCAGATGCTGTCTGTCATACAGGCTTTTTCAATATTGTCGGCTCCGCCGATTATATTGCCGTTCTGTTTGCCGAGAATGGTTATTTCCTTAATGGAGTCGGCGGGAAGATACTCGTAGCTTATGCGTATGTCGCCGAGCTTATATTCTGTCGGAGAGCCGGAATAGTACCAGCCGTCGCGCAGAGTGAAGTTATCAATTGCCGGAGGATTGTCCAGCGGGATAAGATTATGAGAATCCGTGAAATACGGATAGCTTTCACTCAGAGTATAGAGATAGTCATCTCCTATTCTGAAAGAGCCGGGTTCAATGCTCACTTCACCCAGAAATACTGAGTTTTCAGCGCCGTCGGGGAATGCGGAGTTATTGTATTTTTCTCCGCTTCTACCCTCAATATTCATTACCTGATGGTCGATGAAATCCTTATAGACTGCATCGCCGTTAAGATAATACTGATACATCTCAACATTTCTTACAAGAATGAAACCGTCGGCGGATACTCCGGTAAGAATGTCCTCGGGCGCTTTTTCAAGTTTTGTTTTACCGCTTACGAAAACGCTTTCGCCTTCGTTTTCAGCGGAGATGTCTCCGTTTACGGCAACGGCCGCGTTATCAATAAAGTCGCCTTCGTTTCCCTTTGGTATTTCGGAGCAGGCCCAGATAAACAGTATTATCGCAAGTACACCGAAGAAAAACGTCAGCTTCGGCAGTTTGTTTTTACGCTTCATTTTTTCCCTCTTTTATAAATGAATGATGAAAGTTTACGTTTCAAAATACCGGTTTTGAAATGAATACCGTTTATTCTCCGGTACCTTCATCTGCCGTGTCAGCGGTATCGGATTCCGCCTCAGTCCTTTCATCGGCTTCTTTCACGGTTTTTTCATTCTTCTTTTTGGATTTGTTCTTTGCGGGCTTATTCTTTACTTTGGGCTTCGGGAGCACCTGAGCCGGAGTATATGTCCTGGCGTCGGGGCCGTCTGTATTTTCGTCAGCGGCCGCGTTTTTATCGATACTGCCGGTTTCTCTGTCCTCCACCTCTTTCAGCAGCGCGAACATATCGTCATAAAGGGCGAATGTTTCCTCTACCGGGGTGAAAAGACCTATCGGGGTGCCGTGGTCGCCCTGCAGCGTTCTCATAACATTCCATACGCCGGGCCTTATATCGTTTCTGTCAAAATATTTGTAAGGCTCTCCTTTGGGATGAAGAGCGGAGGGTAAATCGACAAGGCCGTCATTCGCGTAATCGGTGAAGATATAGTCTCCCGCGGGCCTGAAGAAATGATTGTAAAACAGGATAATCGACGATGTCACCGCGAGGAATTTGAAATTGGTGTCCCAGGGAATATGATGTCTTCCGTTGAAGTTGATTGAAACGGCATTGTAGGAGTATGAGAAATAATAGATGTCGGGGCTGATATCGATAATATCATTCAGCTTTTTAGCTCCCTCCGGCATGAAATCATACTCGGCGTTATCCTGGCTTTTGCCGTACATCTTTCTCGCTCTTCTGAGCGGATAGGCGTCTTTTTTTCCGGGAGTGTCGCTCATACCGTACTGCTCAAGGTGAAAATCGAATACGGTGCCTTCGGCGGGGGATCTTCCCATTAATCCCATATAATTGTAAACAACGAGTTTCATAAGCGGCAGAATCTTGAATTTGTCGGCTGCCTTAAAAATGGTTGTGCCGTTGTGAGGCGAGCAGATTGTGACGACGGATGCGATAAGATCCTCGTGACCGCCTTTGAAAAGCTCGGAACAGTCATCGGGGCTTGCCTCAACCTCTTCGGGTGCCCCGTAGGTGAGCAGATGTGCCAGCAGGCGTACTGTGTTTCCGCCGAATGAGTGGCCGATAAGGTGAATTTTATGATCGCTGTCCCATTGTTTTATAAGGGGCTCGGCGTGATATCTGCCGAAGCGTCTGTGCTGTGCTTTTTCAGAGTGCGCTTTGCCGTAGTCAACCGGTCCGCCGACGATTCTCGCATAGAGCTCGCAGGCTCTGTCCCATGCGGAGGAAACGGGGCCGACAGACGCGGCGTAAATTTCATAACCCTTTTCGGTATAATGCTGCTTGATATTGCAGGTGTTTGCCCCCCAGTAAGGGAGACGGTCATTCAGACCTTCGTCATCGCCCCAGCCGAAAAGGCCGTGAACCAGAATAATGGGAAACTTACAAATCTCTGACATTCTTATCACCTTTCATTATATATTTTTTCAGCATACCTGACTGTTTCCATAGCATCCGCGGAGTAGGAATCCGCGTTTATTTTTTCGGCATAATCCTTTGTGAGCACCGCGCCTCCGACGATTACCCTGCAGCCCGGAATCTCCGATTTCAGCAGGCGGATTGTTTCTTCCATGGCAGGCACGGTAGTTGTCATCAGAGCGCTGAGGCCGACTATTGATGCTCCGCTTTCCCGTACACTTTCGAGGATCGTCTGCGGAGAAACATCTTTACCTAAATCTATCACATTATAGCCGTAGTTTTCAAGGAGGAGTTTTACTATGTTTTTGCCTATATCGTGAATGTCCCCCTGTACTGTCGCAAGGACTACGGTAAGCTTTTTTTCGCCGCTTTCACTTGAGAATCTCTGCTTTACGGCTTCAAAGCTGACTTTTGCCGCTTCTGCGCTCAGAAGAAGCTCGGGCAGAAAAGCTTTTTTGCTCTCAAAATTCTTCCCGACCTCATCGAGAGCGGGTATTATCTCTTCGTTTATTATGATGAGAGGGTCGGCGGTCTCAAGCATTTTTTCGGTGAATGCCCGCGCGGCATCGCGTCTGCCTTCGGTAATGGATTTTCTCAGACTGTCTTCGCCGCCCGGATTGACTGTTGCCGCATTGACCGCAGCGGAGTCTGAATTCATATTCCTGATATACCCGAGGCAGGAGGGGTCTCTGCCGGTGAGTGCGAGGAAAGAACGGTATGCCGACATCATATCATCTGACATCGGGTTGATTATTGCCGCGGAAAGACCGCTCTGCATCGCGAGAGTGAAAAACACCGAATTGATTCTGTTCCTCTGCGGCAGACCGAATGAAACATTTGAGACGCCGAGAATGGTTTTGCATCCTGTTTTTTCGCTTATGAGTTTCACTGAGTCAAGTGTAGTCTGAGCGGCAGATGAGTCTGCGCTGACGGTCAGTGTCAGAGGGTCAAATATCAGATCGTTTTTCCCGATTCCGTATTTCTGAGCTTCGGCAATTATCCTGAGGGCAATCTCAAGACGGCCTTCCGCGCTCTGCGGGATTCCGTTTTCGTCGAGAGTCAGCGCAACGATTACGCCGCCGTATTTTGCCGCGAGCGGAAAGACGGATTTCATAACATCCTCTTTGCCGTTTACTGAGTTTATTACCGCTTTGCCGTTATATATTCTGAGTGCGCTCTCCATGGCGGAATAATCAGATGTATCTATCTGCAGCGGCAGATCGCATACCGCCTGAAGCTCGGTGACCGTTTCGGTGAGCATCTTTTTTTCGTCAATTTCGGGAAGACCGCAGTTCACATCAAGTATATCGGCGCCTTTTTTCTGCTGTTCTCTTCCTTCTTTGAGCAGAAAATCGGTATTGTTTTCGATGAGCGCCTGCTTTACAAGCTTTTTGCCTGTCGGATTTATTCTCTCACCCACCAGCACAGGAATGTCTCCGAATACCACTTCGTGTGAATATGATGAGACGACAGTGAGATTTTTCGGCTTTTCCTGAATTCTTTTTCTGCCTCTTAAGCTCTGCTTAAGCTTCTCAATGTATTGTGGGGTTGTACCGCAGCATCCGCCGATGATGTTTACGCCTTCATCCACGGCCTCCATAATATGCCGAGTGAATGTTTCCGGGGAAATATCATAGACTGTTTTGCCGTCAACCACACAGGGGAGACCGGCATTAGGCTTGAATATTACCGGTACAGAAGCGGCTTTCAGAATCCTTCTTATAACTCCCGCAAGTTTATCCGGGCCGAATGAGCAGTTAAGACCTATTGCGTCTGCTCCCATTCCCTCCAGCATTGCGGTCATCGCTTCGGGCGAGGCTCCTGTCAGCAGCCTGCCGTCTTCTCCGTAGGCGTTTGTCACAAAGACAGGCAGAGAGCAGTTTTCTTTAACCGCAAGCAGAGCCGCCTTTGTTTCATATCCGTCATTCATCGTCTCAATCGAGATGAGATCCGCTCCGTGTTTTTCAGCAAGACGCGCCTGAATGCCGAATATTCTGACGGCTTCCTCAAAGTCAAGGTCGCCGTACGGCTTTAAAAGCTTTCCTGTGGGGCCCATATCATAAGAAACGAATTTTTCCTGCTCCGATTCCGAAAGCTCTGCGGCGGTTCTGACGTTCAGTATTGCGGCCGAAATAATCTTTTCGAGCTCTTCTTCATCAAATGAGAGCGTGTTTGCTCCGAATGTATTGGTGTTGACTACATTGCTTCCGGCGTCGTAGTATTCTTTGTGAATCTGAATCAGAAGCTGAGCGTCGGTGATGTTTGCCGTTTCGGGTCTTACCCCGGCGGGCAGACCTCTCTTCTGCAGAAGAGAGCCCGTGGCTCCGTCAAGCAGTACGATATTCTGTTTTAAGAAATCAAGAATTTTCATCTTTCACTCCGATAATTGCCGTGACGGATTTTGTGGGTATCATCTGCAAGCTCCCGCTCAGATAAACGCCGATATTTGACGGGCAGGAGAGTTCATCAAAAATCTTTTTCTGAAATGAAATATCAAGGTCTCCGTAGCCGGGGCTGAATCTCGGCCTGCAGAGAGTATATAAGCTGCCGATTTCTTTGTTGAACAAATTGCAGATACTCTCGGCTCTGTCTGTTCCTATGGCGTCAAAGCACAGGGATTTCAGCGGAGACTGAGCGGAATAGGTTTTTATCAGCCTGTCGATTCCGAGGCCGGCAGTTGCTGCGAAAACAACGGCTTTTTCCGCGCCGTCAAGATTTTTTGCAAGGTCTTCGCTTTCGGCTGACGCGAATCCCAGGTCAACCGTTTTGCCGGAAATGTTAACCGGATATATACCGTAGCATACCCTGCAGTCAAAGCAGCCGGCGCATTCTTCAAGACATTCCTCTATCACTCTGCCGATTGCTTCGCTGCCGCTCCTGTCTCCCATATATCTTCTGATTTCCCGTAAATCCGGAGCGGGAGCGTCATATTTTATAACTCTGATGTTTTCCTTCATTTGCCAAGAATATCGGAAAGGTTTCCGAGTATGGTTTTTGCAACGTGCGGTTTATTCATGGAATAAACGTGTATATGGTTTATGCCGTTTGCAAAGAGGTCTATTATCTGGTCGGTGGCGTAGGCGATTCCCGCCTGCATCATCGCATCAGGGTCATCGCCGAATCTGTCAACAATGCTCTTGAAGCGCTGAGGCATGAATGAACCCGAGAGACTTATCGCTCTCTCAACCTGATTTGCGTTTGTTATGGGCATGATTCCGGGAATAACAGGCACGGTAATTCCCCCCTCCCTGATACGGTAAAGAAAGCTGTAAAACAGATTGTTGTCAAAAAACATCTGCGATGTCAGAAACTCGCACCCCGCATCCACCTTGTCTTTAAGATGGCGGATATCATCGTTTCTGTTTCTGCTTTCGGGATGCACTTCCGGATAGCAGGCTCCGCCTATGCAAAAACAGGAATCGCTGTTTCTGAGCTCTTTTATTAGATCGGTCGCATGTTCATAATCCCAGGCGGACCTGTCATCATTAATCTTTTCTTTGGGAATGTCTCCCCTGAGCGCGAGCACATTTTCTATGCCCGCTTCTCTGATAGCTTTTATCTGACTCGCCACTGATTCTCTTGATGAAGATACACAGGTCAGATGCGCTATTGTAGGCACACCGTATTTTTCGCTTATTTCTTTTGCAATGTCGAGTGTGTATCTGCTTGTGCCCCCTCCCGCGCCGTAGGTGACGCTCATAAACGAGGGGCGCAGAGCCGCGATTTCATCGACCGCTTTTGCGACGGCCTCAAAAGAATCACTTGTCTTCGGCGGAAATACCTCAAAAGAAAGCGATATTCTGTCTGATTTGAGAAGTTCGGAAATTTTCATAACAATCACATCTTATTTACAAATTATCCATTTAATCAACTATTTCATTTCACAATCGCAGTGTATAATGAAATCACTTCAAAGGAAGGATGAAATCCCTATGAAAGCTGAAAAGAATTGCGTAATGATTTGTGTTACTCCGCAAATATCCTGCGCAAGGCTTATTGAGGCGGGAATTGAGATTGCCCGTGAGGAAAACAGGGAAGCCGTTGTGGTGACCGTCATAGGCAATCAATACAGAAATGATATTGCGGCGCTGAATTACCTTTATGATATTATTGAAAAAAACGGTCTTCAGATGAAGATGTATTTTAACAATGAACCTGCCATAACCGCCGCCGTGGTGGCAAAGAGAATCGGTGCCGGGAGTGTTGTGACCGGTCTTCCCGAGGATAACAACGGCAGATTTATCTCCCTCTTCCGTGATCTGCTTCCCGATATTCCGGTAACGATGATAGGCACAGACAAGACAAGATTCAGGCTTTTCCCCGCACTGTCAGTTGAGCACAAGACCCTTTGAAAACATATTGTTCACACGCTTTTTAAGCAAATCGTTTTCCTCGCCCTCAAGGGCGGGGTTATTTTTTAACACTTTTTCGGCGGCGAAATGGGTTTCTCTGATGATTTCGCTGTCGGTGAGCATATTTGAAAGCTTAAGGTCCGGGAGTCCGTGCTGTCTTGAGCCGATGAAATCGCCGGGTCCTCTCAGTTTCAGATCCTCGTCTGCGATTCTGAAACCGTCTGTTGTGGCCTCGAGAATCTTAAGTCTGTCTTTGACAGTATCATTTTTAAGGTCGCTTATAAGAATACAGGTGGACCTGACACTGCCCCTGCCTACTCTGCCTCTGAGCTGGTGGAGCTGAGAAAGACCGAAACAGTCTGCGTTTTCTATAACCATTATAACCGCGTTAGGCACATCGACACCGACCTCAATGACTGTTGTTGATATGAGCAGATCGATGTTTCCGGCGGCGAATTCAGCCATCACACTCTTTTTGTCATCCGCCTTCATTTTTCCGTAAAGCAGACCGAGGCGGAATCCCTTGAAGAATCCCGTCGAGAGCTCCTCGTAAAGCTTTACCGACGCCTTTCTTTCACTGTCCGGTTCCGCGTCATCATCTTCGAAATCCACAAGAGGGCACACTATATATCCCTGCCGGCCGGAAAGAATATGCTTTTTGACATATCCGTAGGCACGCTCTCTTTTATCGAAGCCGACAACATAGGTTTCGGTCTTTTGTCTGCCTGCCGGCATCTCGTCGAGTATGCTTATATCAAGGTCTCCGTAAATAATCAGAGAAAGAGTTCTCGGAATAGGCGTTGCGGACATAACAAGAATATTCGGGTTTTTGCCCTTTGACCCGAGTGCGCCTCTCTGGTTTACTCCGAAACGGTGCTGTTCGTCGGTTACGGCGAGCCCGAGATTTTTGAAAACGACATCTTTCTGGATTATTGCGTGAGTGCCGATCAGTAAATCTATTTCTCCCGATGAAAGCCGTTCTTTTATTTCGCGCTTTTCTTTCTGTGATACCGAGCCGGTGAGCAGCGCCGATCTGATACCGGTGCCCTCAAAAAACCTTGAGAATGTGTCGGAGTGCTGCTTTGCGAGCACCTCCGTCGGAGCCATTATTGCCGCCTGAAATCCGTTTTTTACCGCGTTATATATCAGAGCCGCGCTCACAGCTGTCTTTCCCGAGCCGACATCACCCTGAAGAAGTCTGTTCATCGGAATGCCGGATGACATATCCGCCGTGCATTCGGCTACGGCTCTTTTCTGAGCGCCGGTAAGCTCAAAAGGAAGCAATGAGAAAAACTCGGCGGAAAAGTCTTTTTGCAGAGAATAGGAAGTGGATTTCTTTGATTTTATCTTTAACCTTGAAAGCCCCACCTGCAGCAGAAACAGTTCTTCAAATGCAATACGCCTTTTCGCCTCGGAGAGATAATCAGCCGATACGGGGAAATGAATATTTCTGATTGCTTCATCGCAGTTCATAAGACAGTAATCGTCTCTGACGCTCTGCGGAATACAGTCCGGTATTTTTCCGACACTTTCAAGAGCGGTTTTTATCAGCTTTTCGATATAGTTGGAATTCAGCTCCGAAGTCTGCGGGTATACGGGTTTTAACGGAGTGCCGCTGTCAGCCCTGACAAATCTGGGCGATGTCATCGATTTATAGTGCCTGCCCATTGAGGTTATTTTCCCGTAAAACAGGTATTCCTCACCGTTTGCAAGCATGTCTCTGACATATTTGTTGTTGAAGAATACCACCGACATAACATCTTTTCCGTCGGTGACATCAAAAGAGTAGGTAGTCATACCTTTGCGGATTATGTGCTCTCTGCATGATGAGCCCACAAAAGCGCGCACACATACATTTTCATTGAGCGGCGCCGTGCCGATACCGTAAGTGTGCGACCAGTCAAGATAAGTGCGCGGATAATGAGTCAGCAGGTCAAATACGGTGGTTATTCCCGCCCTGCCGAGTGCCTGAGCACGTTTTGTCCCGACACCTTTTAACGAAGTAATACTGTCAAAAACATCCATCACTTGATGCTCCAGGTTTCAATATCGTAAAACACATCCGAGTCACAGCATCTGAAATCGCCGTGCATGGATTTTGTGTAGGATACGACCGCATTTCTGTAACAAATGGGAGCAAAGGGTACATCATCATAAAAAGTGTTGATAAAGTCGATGAGCTCGCAGTTTCCGGAGAGAAAATCATTATATCTCACAAGCGCGGCATCGGTTTCAAAAATACCGTAACTTGCGTCTCCGGTGAAAAGGGGAGTGAGATCCATATTGCGGTTGAGCTTTACCTCTCCTATATACATATCAAATGAAACGTTTCTGACGTCATAGAGAAACGCCTGGGTTTCATATGGCTTGAGGCGCGGATAGAAGCCGATTTTTTCAAGAGAATCCGCAATGATCTGAGCGGCTTCGGATTTGAAAACGTTATCGCTGCTGAAGAGGATTGTCACCTCTCTTGTTGCGGGTTCAATTCCGGACTTTTCTATGAGCTCTTTTGCTTTTTCCGTATTCTGATCCCTGTCGGGATTTGTATCCTCAATCGCATACCAGTCCGGATTGAAGGGAGAGCGGCATTCTCTCGCGTGGGAACGGAAAGCGGAGTTGACTATACTCTGCCTGTCAATGGCGAGATTCACCGCTCTGCGCACGAGCGGATTTGAGAAAAACGAATCATTCATGTTGAAGCCGAGATACACGAGATTGTTTATGCCCATATCAACATTGTTCGCGTTGATCCTTGTGTAATCTCCGCTGCCGAGTTCGTTGTAGCAGAAAGAGGTGTTGCCTATAACAAGACTGCTTTCAAACGAATCGCTGTCGTGAACAGCTTCAAGATTCACGGTCTTGAAAATAGGATTGAAATCCGATCTGAACGGATTTACCACAAGATAGATGTTGTCTCCGTCACGCTTGTAGGCATATCTTCCGCATCCTACCGGATAATCAAAATCGCTGCCGTTTTTGATTATGGGGAAATCGAGACAGCTAAGGGCATAAGGATCCGCCCTCTCAAGATCAAAAACAAGAGAGTTTTCGGAGCCGGTGTGTACCGCGCTGAAATTTTCAAGGCGGCTTTTATAGACCGTTGAAGATTTTGCCATATTGAATGATGTGATTATGTCGGATGTACTCACACCGGTGCCGTCGCTGAAACGGAATTCATTTATCGTGATGCTCACGATTGAAGAGCCGACAACTGCCGATTTCGCCACAAGAGGAACGGGCTTATATGAGCTGTCGAGTTTATATAAGCCGTCAAAAACAAGACCGGTAATCTGCGAATTTATTATCGTTTCGCAGAGAGTGGGATTCAGGGAGTCGTTCTTTGAGTATGCAAGTTTGAGCGTATTCTGCTCACCGGTGTTTTCGGGATCTGTCGTTTTTGCACCCGGCTTTTTGACAGGTGTTCCCGAGCAGGAGACGAGAAGCGTGAGCAGAAGCACCGCTGTCATAAGGATGGAAAGAATCTTCTTCATATATATTAATCCTGTTTTCTTAAAATTAATCTATTATATTATACAGTAAATATATTTTTTTGTAAACTGTATTTTATTTATAATTTTAAACTGATTTTTTATAACTTTTTATTGTTGTAATTTTATTACTATAAGAGTATAATAATTCCGTTCAATATTCACAGAGGAGCAATGCAAATGAAACTCGGAATTGTCGGTCTGCCGAATGTCGGCAAAAGCACGCTTTTTAATGCGATAACAAACGCGGGAGCGCAGAGCGCAAACTACGCTTTTTGCACCATAGAACCAAATGTGGGAGTGGTTGCCGTTCCCGATGAGAGACTCGATAAGCTGGCTGAGCTGTATAATCCTGTAAAAGTGACGCCCGCATTTATCGAATTTGTTGATATAGCCGGTCTCGTAAGAGGCGCCTCAAAAGGCGAGGGGCTCGGCAACAAATTCCTTTCTCATATCAGGGAGACCGACGCGGTCATTCATGTTGTGAGATGCTTTGAAAATGATGATATAGTTCATGTTGACGCGAGCATTAACCCGGAGAGAGATATTGAAACAATCAACCTCGAGCTCATTTTCTCAGATATTGAAATGGTTGAGCGAAGAATTGACAGAGTGTCGAAAGCGCTCAAGGGCGATAAATCCCTTGCGGGAGAGCTTGAATTTCTGAAACGTGTCAAAGACGAGCTTGAAAACAATGTGCCCGCGAGAAATATTGAGTGTGACGAAAATGAAAAGGCAATGCTTGCGGAGGTTGCGCTTCTGACCGCAAAGCCCGTCATATACGCCTGCAATCTCAGTGAGGATGATTTTGCAAACGGTATAGATAATAACGCAAATTATAAAAAAGTCTGTGAGATTGCCGCGGCTGAGGGCAGCGAAGTGCTACCGATATGCGCCGAGCTTGAGGCGGAGATTGCATCTCTCAGCCCGGACGAAAAGGAAATGTTCCTGAGCGAGCTCGGAGTTGCGAGCGGCGGACTTGATTTACTTGTAAAGAAGAGTTATGCCCTTCTCGGGCTCATATCATACCTGACTGCGGGGCAGCCCGAGGTCAGAGCGTGGACGATTAAAAACGGGACAAAAGCTCCCCAGGCGGCGGGCAAGATCCACTCCGATTTTGAGAAGGGATTTATCAGAGCCGAAGTTATCGCCTATGACGATCTTATCAGACTCGGTTCTATGGCGGCGGCAAGAGAGAAGGGCCTTATCAGGAGTGAAGGCAAGGATTATGTAATGAAAGACGGCGATGTCGTTCTTTTCAGATTTAATGTATAGGAGAGAAATAAAATGGAGAAAAAATCACTTATTGAAAAGAAGGGCTTCGCGTGTTTCGCTCTGCTCTTCGGCATCTGGGGACTGCTTATTATGGCTCACCACATTGTAAGCTATGAAGCCATTCTCAGACCTTTTATGGATTATCTTATCGAAAACAAGGTAATCACAAACGATCTCAACGGAATAACATTCCTCAGGATGTTTACGAACGAATCAAACATACTTGTCGATATTTTCCTTGTGCTGTTTGCGTGCGGTATTTTCGGGAATGAAAAGCTCTACAAGCTGACTCACAACGAGCTTCTCAGAGGCGCGATTACGCTGAATATCGCCGTGACAGGTATCATCTATTTCACCGTTCTACTCCCGAGCAGCCCATCCTTCCCTTCAGAGGTTAACGGCGTGAGCACCGGCGGAATGTGGTTCTCAAATGTTGTCAATATCTGGGATCATCTCATTACTCCGGTATTCTTCACCGCTTTCTGGTTTTTCCCTGTTGAGAAGAAAAAAATTCCCGTTGTGAAGTACGGTCTCTGCTACCTTGTTTATCCCATCTGCTATTTTATCATGTGCATAATTCTCGGCTCGATAGACGGCTTTTATCCCTATCCCTTCCTCAACGGCAGACAGATGTGGAATTTCATCCCCGGACTCAAAGCGCTGCCTTATAACCCCGCGCTTGGTGTGCTGCTTCTTGTGGCGGTTGTCGTAACCCCCTCCGGAGTTTTCTTTGCGGTCGGATGCGCCCTCAACGCCATTCACAACGCAAGAGTCAAAAAGTATCTGAACGGAGAAACCGCTGAAAACACCGGTGCATGAGCAAGGAGTAAAACCCGTATATTCAAAAGAATTGAGGCGAAATGATGTCAAACACCGAAAACCTTGAGCAGACTGCTGCGGCACAGGCTGCCGAAGAAACAGCGGCGGCAAAGAAATCGCTGACCGATAAAGCGGTTGACCTGTTCAATTCCGTTAAGCTCAACTGGAATACTCCGAAACCCGGAGAATACACATCCATTAAGGAATTCATAACTTACTGTCTCGGAATAATGGGCGTGTGCGCATTTACTTTCATTTGCGGAGATACGGTTTCATTCACGGCGGGCTATCTCTGCGGCTCCATATTTGAAATTAAAATGATGGATTTCACCATCATTACCTTTATAGCGCTTATCGTAAAATACGCGACACTTTATCTCGAATCAATCCAGATGACGATTTTTGAAAATCTGGGTCATCTTTCCAAAAACAAGACACGCTCTTCGATTATCGCTTTCGCTGTCTGTTTTCTTGTGGGCGTGGGATTCTATTTTATACCTTCAAAACCCTTTGAGGGTATAATCAAGGGACTTCCGCAGCTGATAGCGAATATACTTGTTGTCACCGGTATCGGCGGGCCCGTCAACTGGTTCCTGAGGAACAAGCTCTGCCGCAAATACGGCAGATACAAGCCGTTCCTTGTCTTTTACGGAGTTCCCATCACGATAATAACCTGCCTGATTCCGTTTGTTCCCACTACTCTCGATTACACGGTCAAGCTTGTGGTGCTTCATTTCCTGTTTACTCTCAGAGGCAGATTTACCGCTATATATAATGACAACCCCAAGGCGATTGTTGCGCTTATTACTCCGAATACAATCGAGAGGCAGAAGTATCACTCGATAGGCGCTGTTTTCCTCGGGCTTCTTCGCTCCATATTCCGTATTGTTTTCCCGATAATGATAAGAGCTACGGGCGGATATCTGTCTGTAAAATCATATCAGGTGTTTGTTCCCGTCCTTTCGATACTCAGCTGCGCCATGGCGTTCTTTATGATAGGAATCAAGGAGCGTGTCGCGGCAAACGAGGATCACAGCCACAAGATAGAATTCGGCAAGAGCGCAAAGTCTCTGCTTAAAAACAAGTATTTCTGGATAGTGAATATTGCGGGAGTTTTCGGCCTGTGGAACGCTATTGCAGACGGTGTTATAAACTACACGCTTGTCTATTCTCTGCGCATTGAGTGGATAACGGGCCTGCTGTCAATAGCGGGTATTACATCCGTCGTCGGCAATCTTTCGATGCCGTCGCTTGTGCGCAGATTTGAAAAGAGAAACATTATTCTTTGTATGAGAGTAATCTGGGTGCTCGTCACGGCGGGTTATCTCATAGGACTTCACAACGGAAACAGCGTGCCCATACTCGCGTTTTTCGTCTTCCTTCGCTCGGCGATATCCGCCGGATGCGGAGGACTTACAGACGGTCTCAACGCCGATATACTTGACTATCATCAGTGGAAAACCGGAGAGAGAGCCGATAATATGATAGGTATTTTCGGCTGGTTTACAACACCTCTCACCACGCTTCTCGGCCTTGTCGCGCCGGCGCTGCTCAAGACATTCGGCTTCACCAGTGACTGGGATGTTCTCTTTGACAGCGCTGTATTCAGCAAGGTTATGTACAGCTACGTTATTCTCGGATGTGTCGGCCTCGTGCTTTGCACGATACCGTTTATCTGGTATGATCTGACCAGAGAAATGCACGATAAATGCGTGGCCGAAATAGCCGAGAGAGAAAAAGCAAGCAATCCCGGTGAAAGTGAGGCGGATGCCGGGGAAATACCGGAGGAGGTGACCGCTCAGTGAAAAAGATAATCTGTATTATTCTTGCTCTCGCAGCGGTTCTCTGCCTGTTTTCCTCATGCTCATTCAACCTTGACCTGAACGCGGTGGCAATCAAGTATAAAGAGGTTGAAGGCGGTCTTGCGGTTTCGGGCTACACGGACAAGACGATGAATACGGAGCTCGAAATACCGGATGAGGTTGACGGCAAGCCCGTCGTCGCGATACTGGATTTCGGCGTGTGCAACGCGGAATCGCTTACAAAAATAACAATAGGGAAAAATGTCGGGGAGATAGGTTCATGGGCTTTCACAAACAATCAGCACGTGAAAGAATATGCTGTTTCACCCGAGAATGAGAATTTCACCTCTGTTGACGGAGTGCTTTTCTCAAAGGATAAAACAGAGCTTCTTGTTTATCCCTGCGGAAAGGATATTGATTTTGACAAATACGGTCAGGCGCAGAATACCACGACCTATGATATTCCCGACGGCGTAAAGATTATCGGGTCAAAGGCGTTTTATAAATGCTACTATGTCAATATCACATCGTTCCCGGATTCTGTTGAAAGGATTGAGGAAAAGGCGTTTCACCGCACAAGCGAGCTGACAGATTTCAGAATGCCCGCGAATCTCACATATATAGGCAAGGATGCCTTTGCTTATGATGACAAGCTCACAAATCTCACAATACCGTCAAAAATAAAAGAAATAGGGGAGTATGCGTTCTTTAACTGCACCGCTATGGAAAAACTGACGGTTGAGGCAAAGGAGAGCGACCTTATTCTCGGAGTCAAATGGCAGCCAACCGGAAAAGGCAAGATACTCGATACCTGTGAGGTTATTTTCACAAAATAAAAAAAGGGGCTGCCGCATCTGGTTTTTACCATTTGCGGCAGCTCCGGATTTTGCGGTTAATATAAAAAAGCGAAAGGAAAGCTATATGAAAGCATTCATTAACATACTGCTGACATTCACGACTCTTTTCAGCGGCATTGCGTCGCAGATTGATTTTGTGATTAATCCGCAGAAATACAATGCAATCACTCTTGACACATCATCCGTTCCCGCTCCTGTCGAAGAACCGTCAGAGGATTCGTTCGTTCAGCTCTCTGAGGTTAATATGCACTACCGCGTTTACGGCAGCGGAAAGTATCCGCTTGTTCTCATTCACGGAAACGGCGGCAGTGTCAACTCGCTCAGGGAGGCCGCCTCATACCTCGCGAATGATTTTACGGTTTACCTGCCCGAAAGCCGCTGCCACGGGCAGAGCAGCGACCCCGGTGAAATCTCCTATGAGCTTATGGCAAAGGATATAAAGGAATTCATAGAGGCGATGGGTCTTGAAAAGCCCGTAATAATGGGACACAGCGACGGCGGAATCAACGCGATAACTCTCGCCGCAATGTATCCCGATATCCCCGGAGCAATAATCTCGACAGGCGCGAATTCACACCCGAAAACATTCAAGCTTTATTTTCCGCTCGGAGTGGCGGTTAAAAATCTGTTTAAGCCGGACAAGCTTAATGATATGATGCTCACTCTGCCTGATTTTACCCCGGAGTACCTTTCGAGGATAACCTGCCCGG
>JAEEGL016668771.1_pt1 | contig 16514 bp, 20 predicted proteins | sample 9134231 | NCBI WGS metagenome assembly JAEEGL01 (sample SAMN16246548, study PRJNA631951) | gut metagenome | biome: gut microbiome; feature: rumen; material: fiber-attached | host: Bos | place: Iran: Karaj | collected 2018-10
CCGCATGTTCGGGTTATAACATCATGCGAACATGGTTTATCCATGACATCGGAAAGCAACTTCAGGCTGTTCGAGACTAAGCACGTAATGAGAATCCTTGTCTTCCTCCATCTGTGCGGGCCGAAAAGCAAGTCGGACATCTACAGGGCTGTTTCCACGAACCCCCGCATGGCCGACAAGCTGTCACCCAGTCCGCAGACGTCTGCATGCACCCCGTACCGACCCGGTACAGGCGAGTAATGGCCGAGTTGACTATTTAAGTTCTGACCCCGGCCGTATACTGGGTCACGAAAACGAACCTAGACGACCGGGGATGATATTCAACGAAGTTCTACGAAACGTCATCGGACGGACAATCCGCCGAACACGCTCCTCTCGACCGCCTCGGTGGCCGAGGCTATGCGCCTGGGGTCGGCCCTGATGTAGCGGTTCAGGGTGGTGTCGAGGCTCTCGTGGCGCATCATGCGCCTGACGGTGTCAAGGTCCAGCCCGGCGTCCATGAGCGAGAGGCAGTAGAAGCGCCTCAGGGTGTGGCAAGAGAACCTCTCGCCGACCCTGTCGCTCAGGCCCCTCACCATGTTGTCCAGGAACCCCACGGTGGCCGGGGTCCCGCGCCTCCGGCGGCTCATGACCAGCAAATTCCCCCCAGACTTGTCGCCGACGGCGTCCAGGACAGACTGCCTGTACGGCATGTACTCCGCGATGGTGGCGGCCACGGTCGGCGGCATCTGCCTGACGACCACCTTGCCGTAGGGGCCGGAGCCCTTGCCCCTTATCACCACGCACCCGTCCTCGACGTCATCCAGCCTCAGCCCGGCGACCTCGGACCTCCTGAGGCCCATCCCGCCCGCCAGGGCGAGGACCAGCCTCTCCTCCGGGTCGGCCAGGCCCCACGCCGTCGCGAAGCCCTCCTTGCTTATCCATGTCCGGTCCACCTGCTCGATCCCCCAGAGCATCGCTGCCTGGCGGTAGGGGTTCACCCCGCCGGCGAACTCGGCCACCTTGCCGAAGCATTGGAGGTAGTGCCTGACGGACGTCTGCTTCATGTGCGCCTCCATGCGGCGCTTGGCCTCCCTCATCATGCGGTAGTCGACGTCCGCCAGGTGCACCGGCCCGAAGGTCTCCAGTATCGTCCTGTAGGCGGACGCAGCGTTGCTCCGCAGGTAGCGGACCGTGCTCGGGCGCAGCCCCCTGTCGACCTGGTCGGCGATGAACTCGTCCAGCGTCCTCTGGAACTCCGACCACTCCGGGGTGCCGGTGCACCCCTGCGGCGACCCCTCGTCCCCCCGGGCGAGCTCCCTTCCTGCGGAGTGGCGGAGGAAGCGGTCGAGGTCGAACATGGTGTTTGCCCGCCTGTCCGCGTGGATCCCGGACATGAGTTCCTCCAGCAAGGCGGAGCAACGCCCGTCCACGTCTTCGATGCGCCCCACGCCGAGTTCCTTCTCCAGCACCCTCATGCAGACCACCACGTGGAGCCTGGCGTGGCCGACAGTGGACTCGGAGTACCCCGACCCCCTCAGCGAACACGAGAAGGCCTCGAGCTCGTCATCGAAGAGGAAACGCCCGAGATGGCCCTCGTACCATTCCGGGGCGCCGTCGGGGTCAATCTGGAGGTACGGGTTGCGCCCGGTCACGAAGGCTATGAGACGCCCCGCATGGACCATCGACTGCCTTATGTAGACCGGGTGCAGGCCGTCAGCCACCATGACCGCTCTGACCGCCTCCATGTCCTCTGGGCGGACCTCGTCCGGGGGCGACGGGGGGAGCCTGGCCAAGAAGCTGCGGACCGCGGCCCTGATGTTGGCCATGTTGCAGTCGCCCCTACCGTCGCCGGCGAGATACGCCATGTACTCCTCCAGATAGAAGGAGTATCCCTCCAAGTTTTCTTTTAAATAGCTATGAGCCGTTCTCACTTTACCCATTGGACTCACCTCTGATGGCTGGGCCCGCCGGAGATTTGCCGTCGTCAGCGGGCCCGTTATGTCAGTCCTTGCCATCGTCCTCCGTCTTGGGCAGGCGAATCGTGACGTCTATGTAGTCGCCGACCTCCAGCCCCATGCGCTTCATTATCTCCGCGGGGAGGGTGATGTAGCGGTTGGAGCCGTTGAGCATCACCTTCGCGGGATAAGTCGTCTCTATGATGCGCCTCATGGTATCACCTCCATGGAGATTCCTTGGACGGGATAAATAATTTATGTATGTTGGATGTGTTTAGAATATAATTGAGATATAATCAGAATATAGATTCTATGGATTTCTGATAATCATTTTGGAACCTCCGGGGGTGACGGGGGTTTAATATCCAGCGCTGTCATCAAGGGTCCATGGACGGGACCACCAGCCTCAGCAGACGCGGCGCAGCGTCTGTGCTTACCATCATGGGTGCGACCGGGGGGAGGCCGGTCATCATCAAGGACCTCCTCTCCGTGAACAACCACGCCCAGATTCGCAACATGGTCGGCGCCTTCGAGCAGGACGGGCTCGCGACCATCGCTGTGGGCACCTCCGAGCACAAGACCATCCAAATCAGGCTCACCCCGCTGGGGGAGGAGGCCGCGGCCGCCGTGGGGCTGATAGCGAGGTTCATCTCCAAGCCCGTGGGTGAGACCTGCCTGGACATGCGCCACTTCGCCACGCTGGTCGTCAGGCTCAGGCAGAACGGCGGCGAGTCGCCGCAGAAGAGGCTGCTGGAGGCGGTGCCGAGCTACAACGCCGTCGTCAACGTCGTCGAGGCCATGGAGGCGGACGGGCTCGCGACCGTTCAGAAAAATCCTGGCAACGGGAGGGTCACCGTCGGCCTGACCTCCCTGGGCGACACGTGCGCCGGGATCTACACCACCTTGGACGACAAGATAAAGGCTTACAGAAGGAATGTCGGGGCGCGACCCCGACTTCTAAAGGGTTTTTGAAAAGGTTTGGGAGGGGGCTCAGTACCTCCTGTAGGCCCTGTGCCTCCTGTTGGCCGACACGGGGACCATCGCCGTGGACCCAGTCTCGGCTGCGGTGCGCATCGGCGCCTTCTTCCTGGCCTTCTTCTGGGGCACAGGGAGCGTCCCTGCCGCCTTCCTGGACTCGTAGTACTTGTCGGCACTCGGCCCGTCGTAGATGCCCAGGCCGGAGATGGAGGTGTCTCCCCACTTGGACTCCACCTTCTTCTCGGCGCGGCGCCCCCTCTGGGGCTTGTCCCCGGCGAGAAGGGCGCGGTCGTGGTTGTAGCGCTCCTTCCAGCTGTTTCCGAACCTCGTCGTGTAATCGTAGTAGCCCGTGGGCATCGCGCAGGGCTCCCTGGTCCTGACGGTCGCCTCGGCCACGGTGGAGGCCTCCTCGAGGTTCCTGGCGCCGTTGAACTCGTACCCTCCGGTCCACCTGATCTTGCCCTCCTCGGTGAGGGGGAAGGGGGTCCTCGTAAGCCCGCCGCGGGTGACGTCCACGTTGCGGAGGTGGTGGGTGAACTCGTGGACCAGGGTGTCCTCGTCCCAGTTGCGCTTGAGGATGATTATGGGCGTGGTTATCGAGGAGCCGTCTATGCGGGGCGAGTAGGACCCGCTGGCGCCCTTCCCGGGGTCGCCCTCCATGATGACCAGCCCGTCCCTCGCGGCCTTCTTGATCTCGCCGGCGGTGAAGTCGTCCTTCAGGATCTTCCAGGCCTTCTCCGCGGAGGTCCTGGGCATCCTCATGACGATCTCCTTGCTGGCGGCCCTGAGGGTTGCGGACGCGCCCTTCATGAGCATCTCGATGGACCCGGCCGCGGCGATGTCATCGACCCCGCGGATGTCGGACATCTGGGGGTGCTGCCACCATCCGGTCTCGATGAGCTCACTGGGGGTGAACCCCTCGGGGGGCATGTCGTGCATGTCCACGGCGTCCCTGGCGAGGTCGATGGCTACGCTCCTGCGGGAGCCGCGGTCGGCGCCGGCGGTCTCGTCGAGGAACCTGGCGTCGATGAACTCCCTGGGGACCCTCCCCTTCTTGTCCACCGGGACCTCGTACTTCTCCCCGGACCTGGTGATGACCGTCTCGGTCTCGATCATGACCGGGCCGAACCCGCCCGCGCCGCCGGTCAGGAGGGGCACGGCGGGGTCCTTGGACCTCCTGACGTACGCCACCTCGTTCCAGCCGGGCTTGAGCTTCACGTTATTGTTTCTCAGCATCTTGAAGACCATTTCCTCACACCTCGTAGAAAGGGCCTCTCTTCCCGCCGGCCCAGGCGGCCACGTCGATCTTGGAGGTGTCCATGCGGGCGTACCCCTGGACGTACCTGCCCCTCGCGGACGGGTCGCGGGAGCGCTTCATGGCCCTGGCCCTGGACTCGGCCTCGGCGCGGTCCTTGCAGACCACCGCCTGGGCGTCTCCGCCGTTGCGGGTCATCTGCATGGCCACCCATCTGGTCTGGCCCTTGGCCTTCTTCTTGGCCGGCTTCTTGGCATAGGAGCGCACCCTCGCCCTCAGCCAGGCCGCCAGCGCCTCGTCCTCGTCCTGGGTGAAGCGCTCGTCGAAGCGCTCCCCGTGCCACGGGGCGAAGTAGGTCTGGTCGGGGGCGGCGTCCCACGCCTCGGGGTAGGAGCGCCCGAAGGCGGTCCAGACGTCGTCTCCCCCCGCGGGGGACATGTATATCTTGGCCTTCCTGCCGTCCCTCCTCTCGACCAGCCAGGGCTCGGGCTCCGCCTTCTTGTCCAGCAGCAGGACGGGGCCTGTGTAGCCGACCTCGTTGACGGCCATGGCCTTGACCTCCCTCGCGTAGCGGCGCTTCAGCGAGCGCCTGGTGTCGTCGTCGTGCGGCACGACGTAAGGGTGCCACACGGGGCCCGTGCGGTTCCCCTCGTTGAGGACCAGCACGGGGCCGGGGTAACCGATCTGGGTCACCGCCTTCCTCTTGATCTCCCTGCGCGCGTCCCTCTTGAGGTCGCGCCGGGTCTTGTACTCCTTCTCTTCTGACATTTCCTCTCCTTTCTCGTTCATGCAGAGCGCTGCCACGGCGGCGCCCATCGCAACGGTGGACACGGCAAGGTTGACCGAGTCCAGCTTCAGCTTCACTTTCTCGAACTCCGACAGTGGTCTACCCATCGTCACCACCCCTTGTATGGGGTTATCTCCCTCTCCATGAAGTCCAGCTCCTCCCTGGTGACCTTCACGTCGCCGTAGGGCGTGGTCTTCCGGTAGAGCTCGACCTTGTCCTCGCAGTCGCACATGTCCGGGGTCCACCACCTCTCCGCGCCGTCCTTGTAGACCTGGACGAAGAAGGTGCCCGAGCTGCGGTTGTAGAACAGCCTGGCCGGCCCCTCGTGCTCGTTCCAGTCGCGGACCGCCTGGGACTTCCCGGTGGGGTCCTCCTCGATGCGCTCCACGACCTTGCGCCTCCCGAGCATCGGCGGCGCCCCCTCTTGCGGTTGGCCGAGATGATGGCCCTCGAGATCGAGGAGCGCTCGAAGTTCTGCTGGGCGGCCAGGATGGCCTCCTTGCCCTTCAGGGCCCTCGACCCGCTGATTATCCTCTGATCGCGCAGGTACGCGGCCCTGGGGTCCATTCCGGGGACGTGGGAGTAGTACCCGGACTCGACCGGGTCCACCTTGGTCCTCGCGACGGTCTCGGCGACGGTCTCGGCCTCCTCCTTGGTGACGACCTCCCCGCGCCTCGCCTTGGACATCTTTGCGTAGTCCGGGCTCAGAACCCTCCCCTTGGTCGGGAACGCGGTGCGGCCGTCCAGGGCGCGCAGGTGGTGCACCAGCTCGTGGACGATGCCGTCGGGGGTCGTGCCCTCCTCCAGGATGATCCTGGGCACCGGCTCGCCCTCCTGGCGGCGGACGTAGTAGCCGGTGCAGTCGTCGAGGTGGGGCTGCGTCGAGATCACCAGCGACGGCGACTCGGCCATCAGCTCGAGCTCCTGGGCGGTGAACGCCTCGGCCATCACCCTCTTGATGCGGGCGGCCTCCTCGGGGGAGGCTATGACCGCTATGCGCGCGAGGGCGCGGCGGGACCTGCCCCTCACCTCCGGGGGGACCGAGTAGACGGCGGCCCCCAGCGTGTCCACGCCCTCGATGTCGCAGGACGAGGGGTCGTCCCACCATCCCGCGATTTGCTCGGGGGTCAGGCGCACGGGCAGGACCACCTCGTGGGTCCTCTCCGAGTCGCGCCATGACCCCATCTCGTGGAAACGGCGCACGATGGCCTCGAACGGAACGAAGCCGTCGAGGCCTACCGGAATGGACGCCCTGGCCTTGCGCTTCCCCGCGCGGGGCTTCATGCGTCCGAAAAGGCGCATAGGATCACCCCGAGATGAGGACCTCGGACCTCTTGTTCAACGGCTGCGTCGCCATGTCGTGGTAGGCCGCCTCCGCAATCCTGGCGAGCTCGGCCTCGCTGGCGTTCTCGTAGTAACGGGACACCTTTATGTCGACTTTACTTCCTCTGCGGTCCCAGCGGACCTTGGTCCCCTCCATGTCGGTGAATCTGGCCTTCACCTTGGAGACCCCATACCTCTTGCCTATGTGGGTGAAAACCCCCGTCAGACGCTGGTCCGACGGGCTTGGCCCACACCTGCGGCTCCTGTTTAACCAACCCATGTGATCACTTCCGGGTAATGGTGTTTGCCGCGTCAGCCTGCATGGAATCAAGCCGTCCCTTGATAGTTAAACCTACGCCCGAGGTCGAGGCCCGAGGGGGTGTGTGACGCCCTCCGAGACGGAGGAGGCTCTCACAAGGATCCGGCGGGAGGCCCTTAGAAAAGGGGGGCCTAAGATAGATATATACGCGATGCGCGGGGCCCCCGATGGTTGGTGAGTGATTTTACTGGCTATGCCTTTCCGCTCACAACACGGAATCGGGGCCGGAAGCGCCGTAAAACGCGTCTCTTGCCGGGATGGAGGGGCTAAACGGCCTGCGCCCGCCCTCCCGGCGGCGACGCGGCGGCGGGTGCGGAGAAGAATTTCCGCCCTCCCGGAGGGAGGGGGAGATAAGGGGTTTGGGCCGGGATCCCCCGGCGATGAGGGCTCACCACTCGGTGTGCACGACTTTGATGTTGCTGTGCGCAAAGGCGTGGGCCCCGACGGTCGCGCCGGGCGAGAGGTCGATGGTGGTGGCGGCGGTGCATCCGTAGAAGGCGTAGGCGCCGACCTCCTCGATGCCCTCGGCACCGAAGGACACAGTCCTCACGACATGGGTCCCGCTGGTGGTCTTGACCTTGACGAAGCAGCACCCGAACCAGAAGCCATCCGGGTCGGAGGGCGAGGCGGGGACTATCTTGGAGATGGCGTACGTGTAGGTGGAGGAGGTGTCGGAGGCAAGGCTGGAGCAGTTGGCGAAGGCCTTGAACCCGATGCTCTTGACGCAGAGCATCGAGACGCCCGTGAGCCCGGTGCATCCGTAGAAGGCGTAGTCCCCCACCTTCTCGACGGTGCCGAGGTCCGCGTAGGTGATGGAGGTCATGCCCTTGAAGAGCCCGTCGGCGACGGACACAACGTCTACGAGGTCATCGTCGACCTCGAAGGGCTCGAGGACGACGACCTTGGTTATCCCGGGGAGGCAGGCGCAGACCTCGAGGGCGGGGTAGGAGTAGTCGGGAAGGAGCCTGTAACCGAGGCCGTTGGCGACGAAGTCCACCTGGACGAGCTTCTTGGCGCTTCCGATGTAGGCCTTGCCCTTCAGGGCGTCTGCGGTCTTGTCGATGACGTTCCCGTCCCCGTCGACGAACCTGAAGGCGGAGAAGGCGTTGTCCTCGACCCTGACGAGGTTGGAGGGGAGGGTGAGCTGGTTGACGGCGGTGCACTTGGTGAAGGCGCCGGCGCCGATGGCGCCCCTGGCCTTGCCCTCGAAGTCGACGACGCAGAGCTTGGAGTCGTCGTAGAAGGCATAGGCGCCGATGATGGACACGTTCTCCCCGACGACCTCGGTGAGCGCATAGCAGTTGGCGAAGGCCTTCATTCCGATGCTGTAGACGGCGCCGAGGTCGGCGGTCTTCATATTGGCGCTGCCCATGAAGGCCTTGTCGGCGATCTTGGTCACGTTGTAAGTGACGCCATCGTTTGCGACCGTCTCAGGTATGATGAGGCGGGCGACAGCCTTGTCGGTGCCGACGACGCTGACGGCGTCCTCGGAGTCCACCTGGTAGGTCAGGCCGCCGGAGACGAAGGTGTCCCCCTCGGCGGCGTCGGCCGCGGGAACGGCCACGAGAGCCAGCGCGGCGAGCGCCAGCACGATTGTAGCAATCATAGTCGTTGCTTTCATTTTAGAACCTCTTTCTCGTTCTCTTTGTCCAGTTGCTTCTTCCACCGGCTTATCGTGTTGGGGTGCTTGCCGAGGATGGCGGCGGCGGTGGAGAGCGGGACCTTGTTCGCTATGCAAGCGGCGAGGATCTCCATCTCCCTCCTCCTGACCATCTCCTCGGCGTCGACCTGGAGGGGCTGGCCCTCCGCCGACGCGGCGCCGGAGTAGAAGTCCTTGATGGCCTGGACCATCTCGAAGCTAGACCTCCCGCTGATGTACTGGACGAAATCGCGGAAGGGGAAATCCCCCACCGAGAAGTCGGCGGAGGACAGGTGGTCGTAGGCGAACTCCCCGGGGGCTATCGTCTCCGGGTCCCTGGTCCACGACACGGAGGGGACGGGGATGGCCATCGTCTCCTCGTGCTCGCCGTGCTTCACGAAGACTATCGAGCGGGGGTCCATGTCAAGGTCGTGCTTGGCGACGATGCGCTCCGCCTCCAGGGTGTTCTTCTCGAAGCTGGCGTTGACGTTTCCGGGATCCGTGTCCGAGTCCAGGTAGCTCCTGAACGACGGGCCCAGATTCCGCATTATGGGCGTGATCAGCCAGAGGCAAAGGTTGAACTTCCGGATAATCCCGGAGAACTTCTTCATCGTGCTGGCCATGTCTGTCTTGTTGTTGTCGTCGCCCAGGAGGAAGTTCTGGGCCTCGTCCAGCATCAGGATGACGAGGACGTCCTTGCGGCCGTAGCGCTCCAGCGTGTCCACGACGATGGGGAACAGGTCCCTCATGTAGTGTATCGTGTAGACGCCTGGAGGCGAGGCCGTGTCGAAGCCCCCGTCCTCCCTGCGGCGGACGAAGATCACGTTGGTCACGAGGACCACGTGCCTGGGCGTGCTAGGGTACTTGTTGGCGATGAGGGTCTGGCAGAACGAGACGGCGCAGTGGGTCTTGCCCCCGCCGCGCATCCCGAACCCCACGATGACGGCGCCGGGCTTGAACGTGGACTTCATGAAGCCGTCCATGAACTCCTCGTCGATCTTGGCCGCCATCGGGCGAGCCCCCTCATGAAGGCGCCCATGTTGATTCCCTGGGACGCCTCAGCCTCCGCCTCCCTGTTGAGTAGGCCGGCGTCGCTCATGATGTAGTAGTACAGCATCATGTAGAGCTTGAACTTCTGGAGCGACGTGTAGCCCTCCTCCGGGAGGGGGTAGTCGTACGTCACCCGGATGTACCGGGGGTTCTCCCACAGGGGGAAGTTGAGGTTGAGGGAGAGGGCCTGCTCGAAGGTCCAGAGGTACTCCACGCGGCAGTCCTTGACCTTGTATGCCCACAGAAGGTTCCGATACTCGTTGTTCATATCGGTGATCGTCTCCTTGAACTTGGAGACGAACTTCTCCTGTCTCATGCAAGCGCCTCCGCGTAGGCTATCAGCTCGTCCACGACCTTCCCGTCGTCCGAGTCCAGGGCGTCCCACCAGCAGGCCGCGGCGGAGCACTCGTCGGGCTCTTCGCCGAGGGCGGCCATGGCCTCCTCGGAGGGGTCGGCGAACATCTCGTCTAGGTCGTCAGAAAGGCCGTCCCAGAACGGGCCGAGGGACTCCTCGTCGACCTCGTCCTCGTCGGCGCCCTCGGGGCCCTCGCCTGGCGCCAGGCCGTCCTCGTCCTCGTCCTCGTCGTCGGAGGGGACGTCAAAGCCGCCGTACAGGCGCCCCAGCATCTTCTGGTACTCATCCTCGCCCATTAGGTCGGACATCGCCCTGTCCCAGTCCACGCTCTCCCCGGGCAGCATGTCCGGGACCAGGCCGTGGACCGAGTCGAAGTCGATGGGCCTCATGTTGTAGTCGGCGGTGGCCGCCTTCCACTCGGACTCGGATATGCCCCTCCCTGCGAGGGAGGAGACGTACTCCTGGATGCCTTTCATCCTGGCCCAGCAGACGTTCTGCTCGCGGTACTCCCGGATCTTGTAGATGCCGGCGAGGCACTTGCTCAGGGAGCGGAGGGTGAAGAGGTCCTTGAGGTGCTGGACCTCGTTGACCGGGGGCGACCTGGCGTAGATCATGTACCTGTTGTGGGTCATGACCTCGTAGGCCCACTCGCGGTCCATTATCTGCGAGTCGAGGGAGTCGGCCTTCTTCAGGAGGTAGTCCTCCATCTCGTCCCACGCCCACAGCGCGGACTTGATCCACGAGTACGCCTTCCCGTAGAGGATGGCCTCCGCCGTGTTGGCGTCAGGCAGGGAGCCGGTGCCCGTGGGCTGGGCCGCGTCGGGGGCGGGGGGCATCATTCGTCCTCCTCCGGCGGCTCGGCGGCCTCGGGGGGCCTTCTCCTCAGGACGGACCTGCGCTTGGCCCTCGGGGCGTCCGGAGGGGGCACTGGCTCCCTCAGGGTTATCTCCTCGGGCTCGTCCGGGGCCAGCCTGGAGATTATGTCCTGGTAGACCTCGGAGCCGGGCGTCCTGTCGCTTATCATCTCCACCAGCAGGTCGGCGGACTTGGCGTAGTAGCCTGTCATCGCCGTCACCTTGGCCTCGAGCAGCTGGGCGTCCTTGCGGGTGACCTCCTTGAGGAGGGCGTCCTGGTTGTAGGCCGACACCAGCCACTGCTGGGTCGTGTCAATGCAGGAGGGCGCCGGCGTGTACGACACCGAGCGCACCTTGAACCTGATGCGCCACTTCTTGACCTCGGACTCGGTGATCACCTCCTCGACCACGTCTATGGCGTCCACCGAGATCTCAGGGAAGAGGACCTTGTGGACGAAGACCGGCCTGGTGCGGCGGACCATCCCCGTGTCCAGGCGGAGAGGGGTGTGGATGCCGAACACCACCGTCTTGATGATCTCCTTGAGGGACTGGTCCTGGTAGCACTGCTGGCCGTTCTTGTCCCAGTAGTACACGACCGGCCTGATCTCCTGCGCCCCGTTCGGGAAGCGGTCGGAGATGATGGTGTGCACGTTGACATAGGCCATGTCGAACTCCTCGCGGACGTAGGCCAGCGAGTAGCAGCAGAAGAAGGTCAGGAGGAAGGCCGCGTACCACAGGCTCATGTAGCCCAGGAAGAACGGGACCAGCGCCAGGGCCGCAAGGGCCAGCGTGGCCGGGTCCTTGGTGGGCAGGAGGACGTGGACGTGGCGCCTGACCTCCCCTCCCAGGAAGTAGGCCCCCAGCGACACGAAGGCCAGGGCGAACGGGAGGACGTCCTCGGGAGTCATCTGCGCCTCGGTGCGGTGCGGCGGAGGGGCTCCCTTCCGCGGACCTTGCCCACGATCTCGACCCTCTCCCCCTCCATCCTGATACGCTCGACCTCGTCCAGCAGGAGGGCGGCGTCCGTCCCCCTGCGCTCGGACATCAGCTTCTCGGACTCCGCCACGAGCGGGTTGCCCTGGGGTGCCTCTGGGGCCGCGTCCTCCTCGCCGGGCCCGTCCTCGGCGTCCGTATCATCGGACCCCTCTTCGGCGTCCTCTTCGGCGTCCTCCTCGCCGTCCTCTACGTCTTCTCCGTCCTCCGGCGCTTCTTCGTCGGACTCGTCGTCCACGGGGGCCCCTGCCGGGTCCTCTGCGGAGCCTTCGTCGGACTCGTCGTCATCCTCGTCGGGGTCGACGTGGCGGACGACGAACTCCCCGTCGTCATCCTCGTCATCCCCGCCGTCGCCGACGACGAAGAGGAAAGGGTTGGCGACTTTGGGGCGCCTCGGGAGGCGGTCGTACTGGCCGATGCGGCGGGAGGTGACGAACTTGGTGTAGGCCTCCACCCTCCTGCGGTCCTCGGCCGCCTGGTTGATTATCAGAGGTATGGCCTCGGCGAGGGCCTCGTCCTCGCCAGACTCCTCCAGGTCGGACAGGACGCCGGGGGCCATGTCCTCCACCTCGTCGATGCGGTCGGACACGCAGACCGCCAGGCGCAGGGTCTCGTCGACCAGGGCCTGCCTCTCCTCGACGGTGCCGGAGCAGTCGCGGAGCTGCCTGCAGGTGTCCTCGAAGAGGCGGAGGGCCACGGAGTAGTGGAGGTATGCGGGGTAGAACTCTTCCGCCGTCATCTCTCGAGCTCCAGGACGTAGACCTGGGCCCAGACGGCAGCCAGGCCGCAGCCTTCCGCTAGGATACCGCGATATGCCCTCTCCATCGCCTGCAGGCGGGAGGGGTCGCGGTCCCCGTCCCTCAGGCTTATCATCTCTTGCTTGAAAACTCCCGCTTGGGTGTGGACTGCACAACAGCCGTTTATGCCCCTGCGGAAGGGATCGCCGTCTGTCGACAGCGACGCGTAACGCTCCTTCATTTCCATCGCTCAACACTCCGTGCGATGGCCGCGCCCCAGTACTGCGGATGGCCTACCGCCAAACAACGATTTAAAGATAGTCCGAGGAAGTGACTGGTGCCGCCCCTAGGCATGGCTGAAAAACTGCCTGGATGGGCTAAATTAGTTTCTAATCACTGTTTAGAAAGGATTACGGTGTAGACGTAGCCCGAGTTCCAGTAGCCCTCGACGTCGGGCTTGTCGAAGCGGACGTCGAAGCCGTTCCTCTCGGCCCAGGCCTCGAAGAAGCCCTTGGGGACGAATAGCTTGTCGAGGCCGACGTACTTCTCGTCGTACCCCGGAATCATACCCCTGCGCATGTCCAGGTACTCCTCCTTGAGGTCGGCGTCGTGGACATCCACGACCACCATGCGGTCGGCCTTCATCGCCATCCTGCCGAGGACGGCGTCGGCGTACTCCAGCGAGGGGAAGTAGGCGAAGACCGAGTTCGACAGGATGGCGTCGTACCTCTTGCCGACCGGGATGTCCTTGGCCTCGCAGCAGTCCAGCTCGACGACCCCGTCACCGAGGACCCTCCTGGCGACATCGACCATCGCCTGGCTATAATCTGCGCCGCCGACGCGGACGCCGTCGCGCTGCATGAGGAAGAGCTCCGCCCCGGACCCGCACCCGACCTCGTAGACCGACGAGGGGGAGCCCATGAGGCGGACCATCGAGTCGTGGTAGGCCCGCAGGACCTTGTAGTCAAGCTCGTGGGCGTCATAGCCTGCCATGCGCTTCAGTTCGAGGTAGACGGCCTCGGGGTCGCCCATGTCCACGGATCCGAGGCGGTCGCCCCGACCCGACCATATCCTGTTCCATCCCTTCTCCACGGCGTTTTCAACCATGCCACCAGTAATGTCAAAAAACTATTTAGAAATGTACTGGCATGTCAAAGCGCCCGCCGCCCGTAATGGGGAAATGGCGACGAGCCGGGACAAGACACAGTCCCATGGATAAATGCCGTTCCCCTTATTAAAGGTCGTTTCATTTTGAATATATTTATATACTTTGTATATGATTACAACGTACACGCTTGGGAAGGCGTGAGGAGACAAGACACATGACCAAAACAACAACGAAAATGCCCGCCGCGGCGCAGTACACGGCGGAACCAAGGCAGACGCACACCACGATAAGAATCAATGAAAACACGCTCGCAAGAATCGAAGCCCAGGTCAGAAAGGGCCTGTATCCCTCGATTGCGAGGTTTGCGGCCGAGGCGATACGCGACCTCAGGACGGCCATCCTCGAAGACGTCGCCAGGGCGGTGAAGGAGTCGATGCTGAACGGCGGACCGTCACCCATCGGAGGCATCCTCCAGTCCTATTCCAGATACGGGGCAACAAACGACTCGGACAAGACAGACGTGCAGGCCGCAGGCGTCTCAGGGCAAGCCGACTTCATGGACGAGGCCTTCAGAATCATCAAGTGGGCCACCGGCACCCCAAGCATCCAGCAGGCGTCCATGGCGGCCGTGCGCTGGAAGCTCGAACAGCTGGAGGACATGGAGAGGGAGACGGCGCCGTTGGCCGCGCTGTTCTCGCCGAACGTCACCGACGCCGCGGTCTACATGGCGTACGGATCCGGCAGGGGGCGCAAGGAATGACCTTCGTCGTGCTCGCGTACGGCGAGAACTACAGCCGCCGCATCGGCGTCGGGAGCATCTACGACGCCGGGGTCGAGATGGGAAGGTTCGTCGGGGAGATGGGGGCCGGGAGGGTCTCGGTCTACGAGGTCGGGCCCGAGAAGGCAGAGGTCGTCTGCACCGCCACCGTCAACGGGAGGGGGGCGCTATGACGCGCTTCGACGAGAGGGCGCTGGCGGCCTCCGGGTTCTTCGGGCTCGGGAGCAAGCCGAAGTACAAGATTGTCGTGGAGGTCGACGGCTCCGTGGTCAAGGAGACCGCGGCCGAGGGCATCGAGGAGGTCAACTCCAAGGTCTCCGAGTACGTCCAGACCACTTTCGACAATAAGATAGAGTCGAGGACGAGGATAAGGGTTGTCTGCACCCAGATGGAGTTCATCCACTTCGACGGCATGCTCCTCGCCGGCTTCCGCTTGAGGGACACCCTAGAGCCGAGGGCGGAGCCATCCGCAGAGCCTCAGAAGCCCGCAGTCGAGCCGGAGCAGAAGACGGAGCCGGTTCCCGAGCCAGAACCGGCCACAGAGCCTCAGAAGCCCGCAAGGCGGGGGAAGACCAACAAGGATGAGTGGTACGCCGCCACGTCCTGGGCGAGAAAGAAAGGACTGAAGCTCGGCAAGGGCTACGTCGGCCAGGACAAGATGAGGATAGCGATACACGACTCGGGGCTCTGGGAAGAGTGGAACGCCCGCTACCCCCAGTTCGCCTTCGACCAGAACGGCTACGAGTACTCCTTGAAGAAGACCAGGGGGGTGACGGCGTGACCGTTGACAACATATACGCCGGGGCCAATCCCTCCGACATGAGGACCGTGAAGCTGGGCGACTACAGGGGCTACGCCATGCTTGAGACCGACATCGTAAACGACGAGGGGGCCCCCCTCCTCATAATCCCCGGCCTCAAGGACGACCCGACCCTGCTGCCCATGACCAACCTGGAGGAGTGCAAGGACTACATCGACCGCAACCTGGAGTGGCGCAGCGCCCGGCTCGACGACAAGATAACGTTCGTCACCGACATCGTCAGCCGGGGCGGGTCGCTCACCATAACGGTGTCCAAGGAGGCCACCAGGATGGGCCTCCGCGCCAAGGACAGGGTCAAGGTCACCCTGGAGCTGCCCGAGGAGCGAGGCGGGGGCCATGATAACGGGTGTCAAGGGCGACCCCAGGGTCATCCAGAGCAGTCTGGAGCCCTGGACGGACGACCAGGGCAGGGTGCGCTACTACTACGACGGGTGGCCCCGCCACCTCACGCAGGAGCAGCGCGACCGCTACTGGTCGGAGCACGGGACATGGCTGGACGGCGGCCCAGACATAAAGGTGTACTTCGACCCGGACGGCTGGCTCCACATCGACGGGAGCCCGAGCCGGGCCCTGGCCGACCATCTCTCCAAGGCGATCGCCGACTGGTGCCGCAAGGAGCGCGAACGTTGCGAGGGGCCATGCCCCCAGCCGGCGGAGGGGTCGAACGCCATGCTGAGAATCCTGATCGCATCCTTCGCCGTGCCCTTCAAGCAAGGGTTCTGGAAGGTCACGGGCGGCGGCATCGTCGTGAACCTGGACGACGGCCAGCTGGCGCACTACAAGTCGGTCGGGAGGGCCTCGCGCGACGAGACGGGGCGCTACGCCGTCGACACGGGATACCCGCGCCTGGACCGCGCCCTCGAGGCGGCCTGCGCCGAAAAGGGCGACCCCGCCTTCCGAGGCGAGGCCATCCAAACCATTTCTTTCTCACATCATAATTTTATATACTTTGTATATGATTACAACATATACGTTTGGGAAGACGTAAGGAGACAAGACACATGACCGAACCGAAGATGAAGAAGACAGCCATCGAGATGTTCGCCGGGGTCGGGGGGTTCCGCGTGGGGCTGAACCACGTGGCCCGCATCGACGAGAACGGGAGGGCCGTGGAGGACGGGCCGTGGGACTTCGTGTGGGCGGACCAATGGGAGCCGTCCACCAAGGCCCAGCACGCCTACGACTGCTATGCGAGGAGGTTCGGCCCCGAGGGGGCCAGCAACGAGGACGTGTCGCTCGTCGACAAGTCCGCGATACCCGACCACACGCTCCTCTGCGGGGGGTTCCCTTGCCAGGACTACTCCGTCGCTCGCTCGCTCTCGGGCGAGAAGGGCATCCAGGGCAAGAAGGGGGTCCTGTGGTGGCAGATCCGCGACGTGCTCGCCGCCAAGCGCCCGCCGTTCGTCCTCCTGGAGAACGTGGACCGCCTGCTCAAGTCGCCGTCCACCCAGAGGGGGAGGGACTTCGGCATCATGCTCCGCTGCCTGGCCGACCTCGGCTACGGGGCGGAGTGGAGGGTGATAAACGCCGCCGACTACGGCTTCCCCCAGAGGAGGAGGCGCACCTACATCTTCGCGTGGA
>JAEEGL013127480.1_pt1 | contig 16513 bp, 14 predicted proteins | sample 9134231 | NCBI WGS metagenome assembly JAEEGL01 (sample SAMN16246548, study PRJNA631951) | gut metagenome | biome: gut microbiome; feature: rumen; material: fiber-attached | host: Bos | place: Iran: Karaj | collected 2018-10
CCAGACAATGCCTGAAGAAACATTCCAGTACGCAATTCCACGCGAATGGTACGACAAATATGCAGCGCGCCGTTACGGTTTCCACGGAACATCATTCCTTTACACAGCAAAACGTGCAGCAGTTCTTCTTGGAAAAGATCCAAAAGATACAAACCTTATCATTTGTCACATCGGAAACGGTTCATCAATGTGTGCAGTTAAAAACGGACAGTGCTATGATACAACAATGGGTATCACACCTCTTGAAGGTCTTATAATGGGAACTCGTTCAGGTGACATCGACCCTGCTCTTCCTTTCTACATCATGAGAAAAACAGGAATGACTGCAGACGAAATGGACACTGCATTAAACAAAAAATGCGGATGCTTGGGAATTACAGGTAAATACACAGACCGCCGCGATATCGAAATTGCTGCAGCAGAAGGTGACAAATTAAGTCAGCTCTGTATCGAAATGGAAGCATTGAGAATTAAAAAATACATCGGTGCATTCATGGCAGAACTCGGACACGTAGATGCAATCGTATGGACTGCAGGTGTTGGAGAACGCGGACCTATCACACGCGGTAAAGCATGTTCTGGTCTTGAAAACTACGGAATCAAAATTGATCCACAGAGAAATGAATGGTCATTCACAGGCAACGCAGAAACTTACATCCATGCAGACGATTCAAAAACAAAGATTTTTGTAATTCCTACAGACGAAGAACTTGTAATGACAGAAGATGCATATGCATTGATGAAGGGAACATATGATGTTCACACAAACTTTACATATTCATTCCAGTCAAAAGATTATGTAAACAAGGCTCGCGAAGCAGGTCTTGAAGGCGACTTAAAGAAACGCCCTAACCTTTCAAAAGTTCTTGCAAGAGACATAATGGGAAAATAAAAATATAAAAAAGTGAGGTTTATATGAAAAAGATTTTTGCAGTTGTTGCTTCATTATTTTTAGCACACTCTGTTTTTGCTCAGGGTAAGTTATCTTTCTCTGATTCAAAAGTTTCAGGAGAAATTCCTGCTGGTTGGGAAATCATCTACATAGACTCAACTGTATCATTTTATATTTTTGCTCCTGAAAAAGAAAATGATTCTTTTAGAGAAAATATAACTGTAACACACGAACAGCTTCCTTCTGGTCAGAAATACACAACACAGTTGTACATTGATGCTCTTCTTACAAATTTAAAAGTATTATGTCCTGATCTTGAAGTTGTTGATTCTGGTAAAGACTGGATTATCTACAACATCACAGTCAACGGAATAAAAGTACGTCAGTATGGAAAAGTTATCATCAAAAAGAATAATGCTACATTCATCTGTGCTTCTGCTGACCCGAATGATTTTGACAACTACAAAGATATTTTCAACGAAATCGTTGCTTCAATTAAATAAACAAATCGTTTATTAAATAATACAGCCGGTATAAAGTAGTTTCACTTTAACCGGCTGTTTTTTTTAAACCATAAAAAGTTATTTTAGTAAATTCAGTTTAAACTATCTTTGAACTGAACTTGTTTTTACCCTCATCATTACATCGACACCGCAAAGTTCCTTTACGATTGCCATGGCAAACTGTTCTGCAGCTCCAGGACCTTTCCCTGTAATAAGTTTTCCGTCTACGACAAACGGATTTGTATGGTTAAGATATGAGTCATCCATAAGGTCGTTTATCTTTGATGCATCCGGAACATAATCTGCAATTTTCTGCTCCATTCCCGGATAGCATGTATAAGCCTTACCGGCAAGGATTCCTGTCTTTGCAAGAACAACAATAGGGGCAGCGCAGATTGCACATACATATTTGTCCTCTTCGAACATCTTACAGATAAAATCCACAGCTTCCTTAGAAGCAGCAATATTTGAAGCACCCGGCATTCCACCCGGAATAATAACCGCGTCAGGCAGCTGTCCGTTCATAGATGCCAGAAAGTCGTCAAAATCCATGTCGGTCTTTACTTTAATTCCGTGAGCACCCGCAACAAGCGAAACATCGCTTTCTCCCTGAGACTTGAGCCCTGCAATTACGACCTCAACACCACCTCTTCTTAAATAATCAACCGGTGTCAAAGCCTCTATTTCTTCAAATCCTGTCGCTAGTAATTCTACAACCTTCATAATCTGCTCCTAAAACGTATAAAACGTATATAGAAATATAATACTTTATATTGTAAAAAGAGTAAATTCATAATAAAATAGAAGAATGAAAAAGGTTCTGATTATTGACTCATCAAAATTGTTCAGCGAGTTTATAAGGGAAAAGCTTTCTGCAGAAAATATCACTGTAGAAGTTACCAATGGACGCCGTGACGCCTATACAAGACTTATCGGGGATTTACCGGATCTTGTAATTATGGACGTTTCTGACTCCTTTACAGATTTGATGGATTTTTTAAAGAACAAATTCTCGGACCCGAACGCAAAGAACATTCCGATTATCCTTACCGGACCTGTTATCGAAAAAGCGCGCATTGCTTCTCTCGTTCACTATGGAGTAATCAAGTACTTTCCGACTCCTATTAAATTTAACTCATTCATCAGCGCAATCGGAAATGTCTTAAAAGTAAGTTTTTCTGTTGATACAACCCCTTCGATTCTCGAAGTTCACCATAATAAAGAAATCATTTTCGTAGAATTTGCGCGCGTATTAAACCGCGAAAAAATTTCTCTTCTCAAATACAGACTTTCTGAGCTTATCGACAAAAAAGAAATGCAGAATCCGAAACTCATCCTCATGATGACAGACCTTATGCTTTCTTTTGTAGACGGAACTAACTTAGAATACTTATTTGATACGATTTTCTCTGAAGAAAGAATTAACCGCAAATTTATTAAAATTCTCTCGTTCGATGATTTTATTCCGGATTTCCTTGACGGGCATCCTCAATATTCAGATGTAAAGGTTGTAAAGGACTTAAGAAAAGTTCTTTCATCTTTTGTTTCGATTACAGCTTCGCCAGAAGAAGTTCCGGAGCTTATTGCAGAAGAAATCTTAACTCAGCAGGAAGTCGACGATGATACAATCGACCGCCGTTTTGATTTTGATCTTGATAAAGATGATACAGAAGGAACTGTATTTAAGGTTGCAATCGTTGATGATGACAGCGTAGTACGTTCTGTACTCAAACGTTCTTTAAGTTCAATGGGTGCAGAAACAATTCTCTTTGAAACAGGTACATCATTCCTTGAATCTGTAGAAAAAGAGCATTTTGATTTAGCAATCCTCGATATTTTTATGCCTGGTATGTCAGGTTTTGATATTCTTACCAAACTCAAAGTTACTCCTGATGCTCCGCCTGTTATCGTATACTCACAGGCAACACAGCGCGAAGTTGTAATTCAAGCTTTAAGTCTTGGTGCAAAAAGTTATCTTGTAAAACCTCAAAAGCCTGATGTAATTATTACAAAAGCTATCGAGGTATTACATGCAAAGTCATGAAAAGTCTTTTCAGACTTCAAGCAGATTTTTAGCGACTACTCTCCACGAAATAAGAACGCCGATTCAGACTATAATCGGTTCTCTGGAATTATTAAACGATACACCTCTCGATCGCGAACAGAAAGAATATATCAGACAGATTTCGTTCAGTGCAGAAGCACTTTTATCACTGGCAAACAATATTCTTGATTACTCAAAAATCAATAACAAAGATTTTAAACTCGAAGATACTCCGTTTGATCTTGTTAATCTTGTAGAAAAAACAGCAGACCTTGTAAGTATCGAAGCATTCAATAAAGGGCTTGAACTTGTAACCGATGTCGACAATAAGATAAGCGAAAGCATAATGGGAGATCAGGTTAGAGTTAATCAGATTCTTCTTAACATAATAAAGAACGCAGTAAAGTTTACTGCAAAAGGATATATCTACGTTAATGTTACGCTCGACGGCGATTTTCTTTTATTTAAAGTTGTCGACAGCGGTATCGGAGTTCCAAAAGATAAACAGAAAAATCTTTTCGAAGCTTACTATCAGGCAGATGCCTCTACTACAAGAAAATACGGCGGAACAGGGCTTGGTCTTTCTATCTGTAAATCTCTTGTCCAGGCCATGCACGGAAAAATCGGCGTAAGCGATAATCCGAGCGGCGGTTCTATTTTTTATTTTAAGATTCCGTACCGTCCTGCACTTTCAATTGATGAAAAAAAATATCAGCTGGTTGTTCCTGCAAATACAAAAATCCTTCTTGTAGATGACTCGCCTATTGCAAGAAAATCTTTCGGCAAACATCTTGAAAAATTTGGCGTAACAAATCTTTCTGCATGTTCAAACGCAGATGACGCCCTCTACCTTATGCGTGATGCTGCAAAAAAAGGCGAGCCTTTTACTGCAGTATTCATCGATATGCTTCTTCCAAAAGTAGACGGATGGCATCTTGCTGCAGAAATCAACAATGATAAAGAAATAAACAACGCAAAGCTTTACCTTACGATTCCAGAAGGCCAGATGGGAGGAGAAGCAAAAATGAAGCTCCTCAACTGGTTTGACGGTTACCTTTACAAGCCTGTAAAACGCAACAAGCTTTTTGAACTTATCTCGCAGAACTTTAAAGAATCATTTGAAACAGCAGTTTCAGAACAGAAAGATCCTGGGCTTGTTCTCCAGGAACGTGAGCTTGCGAAAAAAGCAAAAGAAGCAAACCTCCCGGAAAACCTCATCAAGAAAAAGACAGAAAGCATCTTAAAAGAGAAAAAAGATGCAGACCTTGCATCAGGTCTTCACATGCTTGTTGCAGAAGATCATATCGTAAACAGACGACTCATCTGTACGTTCTTAAAGAAATTCGGCGCAGATGTAATCGAGGCAGAAAACGGTCAGGAAGCAGTTGATATTGTAAGTATGCATCCGGAAATCGACTTTATCTTTATGGATATTCAGATGCCGGTTATGAACGGAATTGACGCAACAAAGGAAATACGAAAGGACGGTTTTAAAGGCATCATCATCGCCTGTACTGCAAACTCTGACAGAGACGATTTTGAACACTACACTAAAGTCGGCATGAACGACGTACTTGTAAAACCGTTTAAAAGCCAGCTTGTAAAAGAAATAATCGAAAAGTGGAACACAGCCCTCATTCTTCCTACAGCACAGGAAATTGCAACACTCCTCGAAGGAAGTGAACAGACTACAAAAATCTGGTACGAAGATGACTTTATGGATACTGTCGGCAATGACTATGTATTCGGAACACAGCTTTTGAACGACTACATAAAGCAGACAGAAATGATTATACAGCAGATTCCGGCTTTAATCGAAGCAAAGGATTACGAAGAACTCCGAAGAATCGGCCACACATTAAAAGGTTCAAGTTCTACAGTTTCTGCATTCTCGCTCTCTGATTACGGAACAAGATTAAACAAAGCGGCAAAACTCGAAAATATCGATGCATTAAAAATGAACTACAACGCTTTGAAAGAAGAAATAGTTCAGTTTAAAAAAGAAATAAAACAATGGATGTCAAAAAATGAGCTCTAAATTAAAAACAAACTATCACACACATTCTACATTATGCGACGGACACGATACTCCCGAACAGATGATTAAAGCCGCAATAAAAAAGAAATTTGATATACTCGGTTTTTCGGGACACAGCATGTATCCTTTTGCATCAACATGGCATATTCCGCCTAACAATCATAAGCTCTATGTAGAAACGCTGAATAAACTCAAAGAAAAATATAAAGATAAAATAAAAATCCTTACAGGCTTTGAAGCAGATTTTATTCCTTCGATGTGTAATCCGTCGTTCGAACGCTTTAAGGAACTTAAACCGGATTTTCTTATCGGTTCGGTTCACTATGTCGTAAATGAAAAAGGTTATTTTACGGTAGATGAATCTGCAGAAGGCGTTAAAAACGGAATCGAAAAAAACTTTAATGGCAACGGTAAAAAACTCGTACAGGAATATTTTGCGCTTGAACGCGAAATGTTAAGAAACTGCGATTTTACGATTTTGGGACATCCTGATTTAGTTCGCGTAAGAAATGGAAAACTAAAATTCTTTAACGAAAATGATGTATGGTACAGAAACGAGCTTAAAGAACTCGTAAAAGAAATTAAAAAAACTGATGTAATCGTCGAAATAAATACCGGTGCTCTTGGAAGAAAACTCATGGATGATACATATCCTTCGACATACCTTCTTGAACTTATTAAAGAAGCAGGCGGACGCATTACAATAAACTCTGACGCGCACACAGCCGATGGACTGGACAGTGCTTTTGACTTTGCACAACAAAAAGCACTAAAAGCAGGCTTTACAGAATGTGCCGTAATAAAAAAAGGCCGCATCGATATGCAGCCCCTTGTATAATCTAAAATGCGCGCAGGTTTAAAAACCAGCGCGCCGCAGTTTATACTAACTTTTATCTATTTTTTTCTGACTTACTCTTACAGTCAACGCACATTCCAGTCCATGGGAGGGCTTCAAGTCGTGCCATAGGAATATCTTTACCGCAGTCAATGCAGACACCGTAAGTTCCCTGAGCAATTCTTGTAAGAGCATTCTCGATTAAATCAAGCTTGTCTTTATCCTGCTGTCCGAGTGAATCAAGCATGGTTCTGTCGATTGCATCAGAAGCAATGTCACAGACATCACCAGACTCAACTGCATTTACCAGGCCCTTAAAATCTTCACTTTTTTTTGCAAGGGATTCAAGAATTTCATTTCGCTGTGCTACAAGTTTTGTCTTCATTTTTTCGATAAATTCTTTTTTCATACTGTACTCCATCCATGCCAACAAAATCTCTAATTTTGTCAAAATAGACCCGTTGACAATTTTCTTTCTTTTGTAGATACTAATATAAGTGCAAATCGCAAAAAAAACAACAAAAATTTTTATAAAAAATTTATAGTCTAAAAAGATTATTTTTGGAGGAATCGTGGCTAAAGAAGAAGCTATTGAAGTCGAAGGAGTCGTAGTAGAAGCATTGCCTAATACTATTTTCCGTGTAAAATTGCAGAATAACCATATAATTATGGCTTATATTTCAGGAAAAATGCGCAAGCATTACATCAGAATCGTTCCTGGAGATACTGTAAAAGTTGCTCTTTCGCCTTACGATCTTGACCGCGGAAGAATTATTTTTAGACAGAGATAATTTACAAGAAAAATAATTTATTTTTTAGAAGTAATTGCGCGGCCCATTATTTTTATTCCGCGCACTATTTCTTTTAAACCCCTTCCCACTAATGCAATACTGATAATCGGCCCGATAGGGAAAAGCCATAGAGTATATCCAAAAAGAACTGTACCTGCTCCACCGAACATAAGTCCCGAAAGAAGACGCACAAATCCATCACCGAAAGTATAAGACGGATATTTTCTGTCATCGTAATTCCAGTTTTCATAATGATTATTTTTTTCATAACCATCGCGGCTATCATATCCGTAAAAACCGTTTGTTCTTCTTCTAAAATTATTTGAATTATAATAAAAGTGTTTAAAAAATTCTTCGAAGTCTTCGCCGTTAAACTGACTGAACGGATCCTGTCCGTACGAATTGTATGTGTAAGAGTTCTGGTTATACGCGTTTTGATTTTGATATGCTGAATTTGTATTAAATCCCGACATATCATACTGGCGTCTTTTATCTTCATCACCAAGAACAGTATATGCAGCATTTATCTCTTTAAGTTTTTCTTCTGCTTCTGAGTTTCCCTGATTTCTGTCGGGATGATATTTTAAGGCAAGAGTTCTGTAGGCTTTTTTTATTTCTTCCTGAGTAGCATCTTTCGAAACACCCAGTACACTATACAAGTCAGTCATACCGTTTAAATATAATGAAAAAAAATCGTGATGACAACAAAAAAAACGCACTCCCTGAAAAAAGTTTCAGAAAGTGCGCTTTCTTAAAGCAGGTTAAACCTAGCGTTTTTTAGAAGCTGGCTTTTTAGCTGTCTTCTTTACTGGTTTTTTAACAGCTTTTTTTGCTGTTGTCTTTTTTACTGCTTTCTTAGCTGTTGCTTTTTTTGCAGTAGTTTTCTTAGCTGTTGTTTTCTTTACTGCTTTTTTAGCTGTTGTCTTTTTAACAGCTTTCTTAGCAGCTGTCTTTTTTACTGCTTTCTTTGCAACTGGCTTTTTAGCTGTAGTTTTCTTAGCAGCTGTCTTCTTTACTGCCTTCTTTGCTGTTGTCTTTTTAACAGCCTTTTTAGCAGTCGTCTTTTTAGCAGCTGTTTTCTTTACTGCCTTTTTAGCTGCAGGTTTCTTTGCAGCTGGTTTTTTAGCTGCAGGCTTTTTAGCAGCCGGTTTCTTTTCTGCCGGTTTCTTTTCAGGAGCTTTTACTGGTGCAACATCATCTACCTTCGGAGCTGCGATTACTTCTTCACCTCTGAATTTTGCAAGCAGATTTGCTTTAAGCTGCTCGATCTTTGCATTAGTATTATTATCAGAATTTGTTTTTTCATCAGGTGCCGCTTTTTTCTGATCCAACAATTTGTCTACTTCACTCTGTCTGAGTGGTAAACCCTGGTTTTCATTTTCATTATCTGTTTCGAACATACTTTTCTCCAAAGAATATGATAACATTATTATACTATAACATCGGCAGAATTTGCAAAAAAAATTAACATTTTTTTTCTGCATAGCCGGTTTTACTCTGTTCAGTCTGAATCAAAAAAAATAATCTTTTTTCTATATTATATTAACTCTTTTTCTCTAAATCCGATAATTTTAGTAGATAAATTTCTTATAACGTGGTTTGGGGGAATCTATGAAAAAATTAAATTTCGTCATCTTTTTGGTCGCAGCATTTACTGTTTTTAGCTGTGAAACAACAAAAAAGGAACCTGAGACGATTCAGTCACTCATAAGACAGGGCAAATTTGAAGAAGCCAAGAGCTTTTTTACGACAAAATCAGACATCAACGAACAGGATCTGGACGGAAACACGGTCCTTCATGCGGCAGCGCTCATGAACGATGCGGACCTTGTAACATTTCTTATAATCAAGGGCGCAAATACAGAAATCAAGAACTTCGAAAGCCAGACACCGCTCATTCTTGCAATCGACAACGACTGCTTTGACAGCGCGCGTTCGCTCATAAACGCAAAGGCAAACATTTTTGCCCGCGACAGCGAAGGAGTTACCGCACTCGAAAAAGGGCTTTCAATAAACGAAACATACTACGAAATGATGATAAGCAGTACAACAGCTGCAATAAAAGACGACCAGGGAAGAACAATAATCCACTACTTCGTAAATGACAGAAACGAAGTTGCCCTCGACTATGCAATAAAAAGAAAGCTTCCGATTGATGATATCGATGATGAAGGCCACTCTCCCCTCGCACTGGCCCTCTCTGATCCGGACAGCATAGAAGACGCAAGAATGGCAAACATGCTTTTACTTGCAGGTGCAAAACCAATCGGCGGAAAAACAGCATATTTTGAAAACGCAGTTCTTTCAAGAAATTATTCTGTTACAATGACAGACGGACAGACTCCCCTTCATATCGCAGCAATTAAAAACCACACAGGCATCGCAGAATTCCTTATCAAGAATAATGCAGATACTTCAAGCCAGGACATAAACGGTTCAACACCTCTCCACGAAGCATGCCGCTACGGAAACACAGAAATTGCACGCCTTCTTCTTGATGCAAAAGCAGATGTAAACTCGCAGGACAGTCTTTGTAAAACACCGCTTCTTTTAATAATTCCAGAAGAAAGCCGTACAGAAATCTACAAGCTCCTCATTGAATACAAAGCAGATGTAAACCACAGAGATATGTATGGCGATACGATTTTCCATACAGCAGCAATGACAAACCTCAACACAGATATTCTTGAACTTCTGTTCAGTTCTGGTGCAGACGTAAACATCAGAAATAAAAAAGGAAACACTGCCCTTTCTACGGCAGTTGAACACAATTTAAAAGACCAGATTAAATTTTATGTAAACCACGGTGCAGACATTCACGCAGAAGATTCTGCACACACAACTCCATATATCCGCGTATTAAATTCTACAGACGGAATGTTTGAAGCAATGATCAACTCTTCTAACATAAACTCTGTTGACTCAGAAGGCAACACACCTCTTTTGATTGCAATTCAGAAAGATGCACCTGTTTCTAAAATCAGATATCTCATACAGTCAGGCAGCAACGTAAACGCAAGAAACCGCGAGGGAAATTCTGCTTTGTATTATGCAGTTCAGAATAACAGCAGAGAAATCGGAAAGCTTCTCTTAGAAAAAGATGCAAACATTTTTTCTGCAAACACAAAAGAAATATCTCCTCTTAAGCTTGCACTTACAGGCGAAGGAAACGACTGGCTTATAAACTCAAATACAATAACATCTACAGACGGAAGCGGAAACACAGTACTCCACTACGCTGCAGACTGGAAGCTTACAAAAGCCGTAAAATATCTTGTTCAGAAGGGAGCAAAGATTGACGCGCGAAACGCTAACGGTCAGACGCCTCTGTTTAATGCCGCAAAGAGTGATTCTGCCGCAATTATTTCTGCGCTTCTTACAAGTGGAGCCGACATCAATACAAGAGACCAGCTTGGTTCAACGCCGCTTCATGCAGCAGTAAGATGGAACGCATTAAAGAGTGCAGCAAAATTAATCGACTGCGGCCTTGATGTAAACTCACAGAACGTATCAGGAAAAACACCGCTTGCAGAAGCATCAGTAGAAGGCAACACAGAAATGGCACAGCTTTTACTTTCTCGCGGCGCAAATCCTAATATCTATGACAGCGCAGGAAGAACATCACTCGTAGATGCAATAAAGGCTAACCAGTTAGAAAGCGTTTCGCTCCTTCTTAAAAACGGAGCTAATCCTCAGATTCAGGACATGAACGGAAGAACTCCGTACCACGAAGCAGCAGAAAATGCAAACATAGACATAATCACGCTTTTAAGAAAAGCAAGAAGCAATCCGTTAAACCGGGACAAAGAAGGAAACACTCCGCTTTCAATAGCATTTACGAAAGACAGTTCAATCATAAATGCTGTTTTAGGAACAGATAAAAATATCACAGACTCAGACGGAAACACACCTGTTCATATCGCAATAACATGCAAAGCAGGTTCAAAGATATTATCTTCGCTCATCGAAAAAGGTTATCCGTTTGATACAAGAAATTCATCAGGCTTTACACCACTTGCACTTGCTGTAATGGCAAACGAAACAGATGAGACAAACACTCTCATCGAGTATGGTGCTTCTCCTTTTGCTGAATTAAACACAAGAGGCGAAACAGTTCTTACTGTAGCATTTAAAGAGAATAACAGCGAAATGCTCGGTTATATCGTTAAATATTCTGGAAAGAAAACAGACATCAAGGGAAATACAATCCTTCACTATGCTGCACGCTTTGCAGACAGAGCTACAGTTACAAGACTTCTTTCCCTTGGACTTGATAAGACTGTAAAGAACTATGCCGGGGAACGTCCTTACGACATAGCAATAAGCTGGAAAAACCAGAAGATTGCAGATCTTCTGAAATAAGAATTATTTATTCTTTTCTTTGTAGTTTTCGAGGACAGTGCGGAATGCGCTGTCCTTTTTATTTAATTCTTTAGAACCGCGTGTAATCTTACAGAGCGACATATTGTATTTTTTAGCAATATCGCGCTGTGTAACACCCTTATCGATTTCCTTAACAAGAATCCATCTGTTTGCAAAATCATCACGTTCTGCCGGCGTAAAAAGACATTCCATGAAATTTTTCATAAATTCTCTGTCATTGATTTCTGTAAAAATATCAACAAGCTCTTCAAATGAGACATTTCTGATTTCTGTATTGTTATCTTGCATAATATCCATTTTAATACAAAACGGCCCAAAAGTCAAAAGTAAAAGAAGGAGTTTGGATTAAAACTATTTAATCGGAAAGGTCTTAATTACACCATTTTCTTCATAAAGAAGGTTATCATCAAAGCTATGCAATAAATAATTAACGTCGCTATCCGGAACCAACTCCTGAACTTCATTCGTAACCATATCAATGACACGAATCCCGACTCTCGCCGTATCAAGCTTGTCAACACCTTCAATAAAAGATTTGTTAGAGGCAAACTGGACGGCAACTTTTTTTTGCTTAGAATTTACAAAAATGTAATTTTTACCTAGAGCATCAGCTCCTGTTCTGCAGAAACTCTCATCGTTTATTCCATAAACATGAATGTCCCTTCCTGTAGAAGTTCCACCGTCAAACACAAAGTAATCACCGTCAATATAAAAACCACCTATAAGACACATGTCATTTATATATCTGACTATACTTCTTGCTTTTCTGTCAACAAGAAGATACCATTTTTTATCAGGTTCCAGTCTAAAACCAGAAACAACATATTCTTTATCCAATTTTATGGGATTATCCAGATCGTCATTCGTAACAATCGAATACTTTGAATCCAACTTAAAAACATTCAGATTTGAATTAAAAAGAACGAACAACGGGTCGTCATAGAAATATTTTTTAATCACAGGAGAAAGAGCGACTATTTTTTCGTACTCCTCTGAGCCGTTATTAAGTTCATATAATCCAGCTAATTTTCTTGTACGAGGATTCGAAATAAAATCTTTTATAAATTCATCCTTTCCCTTACAATACAAATGAACATTTTTATCCATCAATACAGGAATTATTTCATAATTATAATTAACGATTGCATTAAAAAAATAATCTTCATCATCATTTACAACCAGATCATAATTAACGATATCCGAAGGAACGATATCTTTATAATTCGGGTATTTTGTCAAAATCTTGAGAGTATCAGTCTGTTTTAAAACCATTTCTTTTACTCCCTCTTTCTGCAAAAACAAATCCATCATTTCTTTCTGGTTAAATATAAGCATGGCTTCAAAATATCCGGCGCTTTGAGTCATTCTATCCGGAATTGTTCCACACATTCCGTCTTTGATTTTTGTTTTATTCAATATTTCTTTAAAGATTTCGACGCTGTCTTTTGTATTAAAACTTATAGAAAGAAAAAGAGCATTATACTTCGTATTTTGATCATTCTTTGATACATCGGCACCTTTAGCCAGAAGCTTCTTTACACATTCAGCATTCTGCGCCCTTACTGCACACATAAGAAGTGTATCATCAAAGCAGTAAGAATCTGGAGGAAGCTTTGAATCAATCAACTCCATAACGGAATTATATGAATTAAATGCATTGTATACTTTTTCACAGATAAGATTGTATTGATCCTGTTTAAATTCCCTTTCATTTAAAATCTCATTGATTTTATCAAACTCAGATTTTTTCGCATAAAGCATTATATCTGTAAGAATTTTGTTAAAAATTAATTCTCTTACCTGTTCTTCGGATTGGATTTTTCCTTCTTCGATTAATTTTTCTACTTTTTCAATTTCACCTCTGTTAATCATCTTTTTGACATTATGAAGATTATTTTTACCGCATGAAAACATTAAACAAATTAATAACAAAAAACCTGCAATGCGCTTCATATTAATTCTCCACTAAAACCAGCATCTGACTTTATGGCCGTTTTCACGTTCTGTAAGTTCAGGGCATTCTTCAAAGCAGCGTTTTTCTGCCTTTGGACATCTATGCGCAAACGGACATGCGTTTTCTTTTTCGAGCATCGTCTTTACCTCTACGCTTGAATTTATTTTAAACATCATTGCTGCTTCAAATAAAAGTTTTGTATATGGATGAAGTGCAGATTTATAAAGCGTTGCGGCATCTGCTTCTTCTACGAGAACTCCGCGGTACATTACACCGATTCTGTCACAGAAATAGCATGCAACACGTAGGTCATGTGTAATAAAAAGCATGCTCAAATTTCTTTTTTCCCTTAATTCCGACAAAAGCTTTAACACCTGAGCCTGAATCGAAACATCAAGTGCCGAAACTACTTCGTCGCATATCAAAAGTGAAGGATTTAAGAGAAGACCACGCGCAATCGAAATTCTCTGCCTCTGGCCACCAGAAAACTCTGCAGGTCTTTTCTGTAAATCATCTTTAGAAAGCCCTACATCAACGATTGCTTTTTCTGCAAGTTCCTGTATTTCCTGTTTAGAATATTTATGCGATGAGTATTTTAATCCGTCAGTCATTACGCTAAAAACATTCATTCTCGGATTTAGTGACTTTGCTGGATCCTGAAAAACATATTTTACTTTTTCCTGATAAGACTTTATCTCTTGTTTCTTAAATGAAGAAATGTCACAAACTGTTCCGTCCTCATTATAAAAATAAATCTTTCCAGAATTTAAATCATACATTCTTATAAGAAGCCTTGCAGTCGTCGTTTTACCGCAGCCGGATTCTCCGACTATTCCGTATGTCTCGCCTTTTTTAATATCAAACGAAACGTTATTTACAGCATAAACAAGCTTGTCTTTTTTTGCAAAAAAGCCGGACTGAAGGTCAAAACTCTTGTAGAGTCCTTCTGCTTTAATCAGAATATCATCAGAAGTTTTTTTCATACATTCCCTCCGGCTTTATCGTCTGTATAATGCTGACCAAATTTTACTCTTGAATCAAGAAGATGCTTTGTATATTCTGCCTTAGGATTTTCAAAAACAGTTTTTGCTTCTCCTGTTTCTTCGATTATCCCGTTATGCATTACAACAATTCTGTCACAGATATTTGCAACAAGATCAATGTCGTGACTTATGAAAATTACAGAAAGATTGTGTTTTTTCTTTAATTGAGACAAGAGAGCGATAATCTGCATCGAAATCGTAACATCAAGCGCCGTAGTCGGCTCATCTGCAATTAAAAGTTCGCAGCCCTGTGCAAGCGCAAGCGCAATCCCGATTCTCTGAAGCTGTCCGCCAGAAAACTGATGTGGAAAATTTAAAAGGCGCGACTTAGGGTCAGGAAGTCCTACTTCTTTTAAAAGCTCTTCTGCTTTTTGCATCGCGTCTTCTTTTGTAATATTTTCATCGATGTTTCTGTATAATTCAAGAAAAACACTTCCTATATTCTGGAGAGGATCAAACGACCTTCCAGGCTCCTGGAAAATCAGTCCGATTTTTTTACCGCGGTATTTTCTGAGTTCTTTTTGCGAAAGTTCAGTAAGGTCTGTCCCGTCAAAGACAATGTGTCCGTCCATCACTGCATTTCCTGCAAGCAGTCCCGGAATTGCCGTAGTACTTACAGATTTTCCCGAGCCGGACTCTCCAACGATTCCGAGTATTTCACCACGTTTTACTTCGTATGAAATTCCTTTTACCGCGTGAGTAATTACAGCTCCTTTTAAAGTCTGAACAAAAAAATCAACTTTCAAATCCTGAACAGATAAAATAACAGATTTATCAACCGGTTTTGCCTTTTCTTTTTTCTTAAAAATATCTTTTAATGAATGAAATACTGCGTGATAAGGATCGTAAAAATCACGAAGGGCATCGCCGACAAAATTAAATGCAAGAGTTACGATAAGCAAAAGCCATACAGGATTTAATAACCACGGGAACCGCGCAAGATTACTTAATGTCGAAACTTCCCTGTTAATCATAGAACCCCAGCTTACTGCAGGATCAGAAATACCAAGCCCTATGTAAGACAAAGTTGTTTCGCTCATGATAAATCCCGGAATGCTTAAAGTCATACTTACGATTAAAAGACTTGTCATCTGCGGAATTATATATTTAAAAATTATTACAAGCGAAGGAATTCCTTCAAGCTTTGCATTCATTACAAACTCTTCTCTTTTAATCGCATGAATCATTCCTCTGAACGTTCTTGCGCTTCCTGGCCAGCCAACTAGTGCTAAGATAAGCGTGATGACCATATAGGATGTTCCGCTATCCATCTTTGTATTTAAAAGCGATCGGAGGAATAAAATAAGATACAGCGACGGAATAAGCATAAAGAACTCTGCTCCACGCATTACAAGCCAGTCTGTCTTTCCTCCAAAAAATCCTGCAAGTCCTCCAAGAATTACTGCAAGCAAAAAAGAAACTGCAGTTGCAACAAAGCCGATTGTAAGAGAAATTCGTGAACCATAAACCATTCTCGAAAACATATCACGCCCAAGATTATCTGCACCAAAAAGATAGACCGGATAAACGTTTCCGTCTTTATCTGGTTTTGTTCCGAAAAGATGTATGTCACACGGAACCAATCCAAGAAATCTATATTTTTCTCCATGGACAAAGAATTTTAAATCATGATTCAAATCCTTTACGTACGAATAATCCCAGTTGATTCTGTTTAAAACCCTGGCTTCCCTTACTTTTATTCCGCGTAAAGTAATTTTAACATTTGCAGGATGAAACGTATTTGTTTCAAAGGTTTTTGTCGGTGTATACGGCGAAATAAATTCTGCAAAAATCATAAAGAAGTAGAGAACAGCAAGAATGATGAGAGAAGTAAATGCAACAGGCTTTCGCTTTATGTATAAAAATTCATTTTTCATTTTTCTGCTCCGTATCTGATTCTAGGATCTACGACTGCAAGAAGGATATCAGAAATTACCATTCCAAGCAGAACTAAAAAAGAAATGAACATGCTGTTTGCAAGAACAAGATTTATATCGTGCTGTAAAACAGCTTCATAAGTAAGCCGTCCG
>JAEEGL013768255.1_pt1 | contig 16513 bp, 14 predicted proteins | sample 9134231 | NCBI WGS metagenome assembly JAEEGL01 (sample SAMN16246548, study PRJNA631951) | gut metagenome | biome: gut microbiome; feature: rumen; material: fiber-attached | host: Bos | place: Iran: Karaj | collected 2018-10
ACACTGCATGCTGGTCAGCTTGTCCTCATAATCGTGCGCGTACTGATATCCTTTTCCGTATCCGAGATCCTTCATCAGCCTGGTCGGCGCGTTCCGGATCACGAGGGGAACCGGTTCCGCCAGCATCTTCACGGCGTCGTCCCTGGCGGTGTTGTACGCAACTTCCATTGAATTGGATTTCGGAGCGAGCGACAGGTACGTGACTGCCTGCGTCAGATGCACCGAACACTCCGGCATGCCGATAAAGTGGCATGCCTGATAAACCGCGACACAGATTTCCACTGCGCGTGGATCGGCAAGTCCCACGTCCTCGCTCGCAAACCGGACGATCCTTCTCGCGATATACAGCGGATCCTCTCCGGCTTCCAGCATCCTGGCGAGCCAGTACACGGCGGCGTCAGGATCGGAATTGCGCATGGATTTATGCAGAGCGGAGATCAGATTGTAATGCTCTTCCCCGTTTTTATCATACAGCAGAGACTTTTTGGAGATGCACTGTTCGACGACTTCCTTCGTGACCGTTACGGTATCCCCATCCATCTCGCTGTTGAGTACGACCATCTCCAGAGTGGAGAGCGCAGTCCTCGCGTCGCCGTTGGCAAACCCCGCGATCACGGACAGGATCTCCTCAGGGCAGTTCACCTTCATGGAACCGAATCCCTTCGGATCGGTCAGCGCGCGGGAAAGGAGCTGCTCAAGATCCTCAACGGAGAGCGCCTGCAGAACGAACACCTTGCATCTCGACAGAAGCGCCCCGTTGACCTCGAACGACGGGTTCTCCGTAGTCGCTCCGATCAGGATAATGCTGCCTTTCTCGACAAACGGCAGGAAAGCGTCCTGCTGTGCTTTGTTGAACCTGTGGATCTCGTCTACGAATAGAATCGTTTTTTCTCCGAAGCGAAGGTTGTCCTCCGCCTGCTGCATGACCTGTTTGATCTCCTTGATCCCGCTTGTCACAGCAGAAAAATCAATGAATTTCGCCTGCGTTGAATTCGCGATGATCCGCGCTAGAGTCGTTTTGCCGACCCCAGGGGGGCCCCAGAAGATCATGGAAGAGACCCGGTCGGATTCGATCAGTCTTCTTAAGATCTTCCCTTCCCCGATCAGGTGCTTCTGGCCTACAAACTCCTCCAGCGTATTCGGCCTGAGGCGCGCTGCGAGAGGTCTCGATGTGTCTGTTTCAAAAAAGGAATGCTGCTCCATGCTTCTCCCCGACGGAAAAAGTCTCCGCCTGTTTTGCCTGAAATGGATAAGGGCGGGACAGGATCCCGCCCGCTGATTCAGAATTTTCCGCCGTGCCCGCTGTGTGATACGCCGCCGGAAGAGAAATGTCCTCCGCCGCCGAATCCGCCGCTGCTGCCGGTCCGGTTTTCGCTGACGCGTACTGTTTTCGCGACATTTGAGTACAGGAACAGATCCTGTTCGTCCGTCATGCGCATTTTACTCCGCACCATATAATCCGCCGCCGCGTTCTGCTGCTTGACGGACTTGAGCTGTTTTTTCAGTCCGGCAGTCGTGCCGAGTCCCGTGATCAGTCCGATCACCGCGCTGACAAACGCGCGGAAGCCGGAGAACAGCTGCGGAGAACGCTGCACGGTGACTCCGCTGTTCTGGTACTGACTCTCGAAATAGGAGCGGATCCTTCCGTACGCAGTTTCCGCGAACCCGGTGAAAGCTTCGAGCGTATGGCCTTCAGACATCGTCGTTGCCAGCGCCGCTTCCATGTTCGAGAGATCATCGTCCGAGAAGTAACGACTCGCTTTGCCGCCGGTCACGCAGTAGCATTTGGACGCCGCGCGGTCCACGACCATGACGATCTTGTCCTGATCGTTTCCGTGCAGATAACCGCCTCCCGCGTAGAGGGACTCCGCATATTCCTTCGCGGTCTTTCCGTTAAGGTCCATAACTGTCAGGACCACGATATCACAGAGGCTGCCGACATGACTGTAGCTCTCCAGCGTACGGGTCAGAATCCTCTGTTCCTCCGCATTCAGAAACGATCCCTGATCAGACAGATACAGGATCTCCCGGCGGTCTACGGAACGGAGCACCTGTTCACAGGAAGATGCGTACGAAAGGAATGCTGACAGGTAGTTACCTGACGACAGATCGTCCAGGAAGGTATCCTCAATCCGGAGCTTAGTATTGAGGTCGAACCAGTCCTGCGCGGCTCCGGCGGAATCGAAATAGTAATCCCTCTCCTCCATGCAGACCATCAGCATGACGCCGTCCTTTGTGGTTCCCTGGCCGTAGCCGTACTGGTCATAGAAGTCCTCTGTGAAGGATTCCGCCGACTTGTATCCGAGCGAACGCGGAATAATGACCGCTACATCGCATTTCTGTTCCGCGCTAATGCGCTCGAGTTCGTTCAGCAGCTTTGACTCTTCCTCACCGGTCAGGATATCTCCCTCGTCGACAAGCAGCGGCTGCTGCCGTTCGGACGGAAGGTCCGCGATATCCTTGCTGATATCAGCCACTGCCAGAAGCGGGACGGACAGAAGAGCGATCGCGAGAATGACTGTCAGAAGTTTTTTCATTCCCATCACCCCCTTACATCAGGAACGAGCATGCGGTCATGAGCAGATACAGCCCTGCCGCAACGCCGATCCCGACCAGCGCCAGCCACTTCCGGGCGGCCCCTTTGTCCAGGGGAAGGTCTCCCACGAACTTTCCGGTCTGTCCGTTCATCGCGAACGTATATTTCTGACCTTTCCAGGTCGTGTTCAGAAGCCATACGGGGAACAACGCGTATTTAGACTTGCTGTCCACCATTTCGACGTTCGTGCTCTGCAGAGACGTCGTCTCATATCCGGAAACCGTCCCTGCCATCACGCTTTCGGTCGAAGTCTTGAGACGCTGGTTCGCGCGCGGAATGCTCTGTTCCGCGGTAACGTCATACCGGTCCGCGAAATAACCCGACAGATACGCGGTCTGGAAGTCGACCGCCTGGGACATGTCGAACGGCTCAAGCGATTCCATCAGGGTATCGTCCATTTTCATCGATCCGTCCACCGGGATATCCCGGAACTGAAGCGCGGCGCTTCTTAAAATGGAATAATGGCTCGTTTCCACATAGCTGAACCGCGAATCCATCCATGCGCGGCTGCGAGTTCCGTGATACTGGACGGTCGCGTCCACATCCGCGTCAAAGAGCCAAAACGGCACATATACGCCTTTGATCTCATCGATATGGTTCTCTGTCCGGAATACCTTCGGCAAAAGGCGTTTTCCCATCAGATGCTTTTCGAAAGCGGCTTTCGCCGCCTCTTTGTTCAGCTGGAACGGGATCACGTAATCCGGGCGGAGATCGCCTGAAAACTGCTGTTTCATGATGACAGGATTTCCGCAGAACGGGCAGGAGCTCGCCGCGAGCGTATCGTCGCCGAGCACCTCGCCTCCGCAGGACTGGCACGAATACACCCGAATGCCGTCCTGCTCGCCGAAATGCCATTCCGATCCGGTCGGAGTATCCAGCTCAGGGTCCTTCTCCTCCGCCTTCTTCAAGGCTTCGTCGTAGGCTTTCAGCGTCTCCACATCAAATTCGGAGTCGCAGTATTCGCACTTCATTTTCTGAAGCTCGCTGGAAAATGTCAGTCCCGCTCCGCAGCATGGACATTTATATTCCATCAATTCATCCATTGAATACCACAGCCGGTGCGGTCCCGGCGCCAGTCGGAAACAGGACGGAGTCCGCGGATTTCTCCGTTCAGCCAATGACCCGCTGGCGATAATCCTACATGATAAGTATAGAGGATTGACCCGGAAAAAGCAAGGACGGCAGACGAAAAAAGCGGCCCTCGCGGGACCGCATCCGGGGATTCGTTTTCGGTTCAGTAAACGTCGAACTGGTTCAGAAAAGCGTATAAATAGATCTGCCCCAGCACGAGGCATCCGGCGCTCAGCGTGTAATCTGCCCATTTCTTCCGGGTCAGATCGGCCGTTCCCAGCAGCAGCGGGAACATGACAAGAAGATATCTCGGTGCGGAAAGGAGCCAGGTCGCTCCCATCGTGACCATGAAATAGATCAGGAAATAGGCAACATAGGAAGGTCTCTGCTTCTGCGCGGTCAAAGCCATAACGCCGAGCGCGAAGAACTGTGACAGAAGGCTTGCCGCCCAGAGTCCGACCCCGTCCTCCGTCCTTCCGCTTGTGAACCAGTCGATCAGATAAGTCAGCTGATACCGGACCGAACCGAAGAACCAGCCGAGATGCTGGTCCCAGTTTTCGCTCTGATAGACCGCAAATCGGAACCAGTCGCCGGTCTCGGCATAATTGATGAAAAGATACGCGCAGAATCCAAGCGGGATCAGAAGCAGGGAGAATCCGGAAAACAAAGTCTTTTTCCGGGTTTCCCGTCCGCTTTGGATCACTTCCGTCAGCCATTCGAAACAGACAGGCACGAGAAGGATGATCCCGACAGACCGGGTGAATGCCGCAAGTCCTCCGAGGGCACATGCGGTCAGCCATTTCTTCTTCCGTACTAGATAGATACAAAGAAGGGCAAGCAGCATGAACGTCCCCTCGCTCAGCGCCGCGGTATAGAAGAGAGCGGCAGGCAGGATCGCGTAATACTTTACTGCTCTCAGCGACGTTTCACGGTCATAGTCGAGTCTCGCAAGGCGATACAGAACGCTGCCCGCGGCAGAGGAGCAGATTACCGAGACCAGGATCCCGGAAGTGAGGTAATCCCTTGTCAGAACGGCCGCCGCGCGGATCAGGACCGGATAGAACGGAAGGAACACGAGTCGCCATACCGTTCCGGAATGGTCATAGTCGGAATACCAGTGCTGCGCGATATCCAGATAATGCCGGCTGTCCGACGCTTTCCAGTACCACATCGAATCCGAAAGGGTGCCGTCGAATCCCATCGCCATGCTTTCCCAGAGGAATGCAATCAGAAACCGTGCGGCATGAACGATCAGGATCAGGCAGAAGATGGTAAGGTCCGTCTTCCATCCGATCGGTTCCGTAACCAGCTCCGGCTCCGGTTCCCGGTTCCTCCAGGTCTGAAACCAGGAGAAAAGAAACTGGACTCCGATGAGGGAGAACAGAACGATGTCGCTCAGCATGATGATCCATTCATACCATGCCATCGGAGACCGATCGACTGCCCAGAACACAAATATGCCCAGCAGCGCCGAGACGCAGACTGCCGCTGCGATATGCTCTGTATGCAGTTGTTTGCGCGGTTCTTCCATTTCGTCCTCCGTTCTGACATCATAGCATACTTTCTCCGGCCAGGCAACCGGGCTCAGTGGTTCCTCCTTCCGAAAACAGAAACTGCGCGGAGCATTCCTCCGCGCAGCCGCTTTGTTTTTCCGTTTCGCTTCTTTACCGCGCTTCATATCAGTCCGCGCGTTCCTTGTCCCTCTCCAGGATCTTTCCGGTCAGTGCGTCGATGTCGTATTCGTATTCGTATCCTCCGGCTTCGAATTCTACTTCATACACTTTTGTTCCCTGATCGGTATCCAGTTTGCATTTCAGTCGGTTCGCTTCAGCCGCGCTGATTCCCGCATCGCCAAGCGCGATCGATTTCGCTTTCTCCGCGCCGATATAGGATGTTTTTGAACTGTCCGGAGCCGCTGTCTTCTTGGGAGACTTTTCCCCGCTCTTTTCCTGGTCCTTGTCCAGGATCGTTCCGGCCGCGGCGTCTATCTCGTACTCGTACTCTATGCCGTTTGCCTTGAACTTGATCTCATAGACCGTGCGTCCGTCATCCGTATCCTTTTTGCATTTCAGGCTTTGGGTGTCTGCTTCACTGACGTTCGCGTCGCCCAGCGCTATGGCTTTGGCTTTTTCCTTTCCGATATCGCCTGTGCCGCTTTCCGCTTTGACTTCTTCGAAATCGATATCCCGCTCTATGACAGCTCCGGTCAGCGCTTCGATCTCATACTCATATTCGACACCGTCCAGGATGAACTTGATCTTGTAGAAGATCTGTCCGTCGTCCTCATCCAGCCGGCACTTGGTGAACCGGACGTTTTCTTCCTCCGCGTTCGCATCCTTCAGCGCGATCTTTTTGGCGGTTTCCTCTCCGATATAGGCGGACGCATTTTCCGTCTCCACGCCCCCGCGTTTCAGATTCTCCAGTTCAAAGCTCCAGGAAAGGATCACGCCTGTTTCCGTATCGATCTCATAATCGTATTCAACACCGTCCAGCTGCCATTCGATCTCATAACAGGTCCTTCCTTTTTCATGACCGCTCTTCTGTTCGCTGAACATTGCTGAAGATTGCTGAACACCCGCATGATCCAGCGCGATCGCCTTCGCCTGTTCCAGCGTTACCGCACTTTGAGCCTGCTCGCCTTCCGGCAGAGTCCATAATTCCATCTCGCCCTTGATGATCGTTCCGTCCTCGATCCGGACGTCATATTCGTATGACGCTCCGTCTGATTCGAATCTCACGTTATAGACCTGAACTCCGTCTTCCTTCGCAGCACGGGCATCGGCCGCCGTATCCTCCGGCACGTTCGCATGCTGCTTCGCAGCAAGGACAGCTTCCTCCAGCCCAAGCGGAACCGCGGTTTCCAAAGGTAACGGCGACGGCGTCAGCGTGGGAGTTGTCCCCAGCGGCAGAGAAGTGCTCTTCGAGGTAGCGTTTTCAGCAGATAATGACGACGGCGTCGCTGTGCCGCTTGTTTCTGCCGGCATGCTTTCCGCCTCCGCGGCTGCCCTCGGCTCCGCGCGGAAATGTCGGATACCGATCACTCCCGCGACCGCTCCGGTCAGAAGAAGCACTACTGCCAGTGCTGCGACCGCGATAAAGCCGAAACGTCTCGTTCCTGCAGGTCTCATGGTTTCTGTCTTCTTTTCCGTTCTGACTGTTCTCAAATCAACAACTCCTTTTTTCTTCTCACTGCATTCTTTCAGAATTTCTTCCGAACAATCGGGAGTTGCCGCTGAGAACGCCTGCATCAGTTTCCGTTCTATGTCCTTTTTTTTCATTGGATTCCCTCCTTGACCAGCATCTCGCGCAGCTTTCCGATTGCACGGGAGTATTTCGAAAGGACTGTCCCAAGCGGAAGCTTCATCAGCGACGCAATCTCCCGGTGCCGGAGACCGCCCACCGCGTGCAGCACGACGATCTGCCGTTCTCTGTCATCCAGTTTCCGGAGGCAGGCATCCAGTACGATCCTCTGTTCCGGTTCCACCGTTACCGGAAGCGCAAGATCCTCCGGAAGCTCTTCGATCCGTTCCTGCCCGCGCAGGCGGGAATAGCATAGATTCCGGGTGATCGTGAGGATCCACGCCATCGGCTTTCCGCGGCTGGAATACGAATCCGCATGCTCCCATATCTGAAGAAAACAGTCATGCAGTACGTCTTCCGCGTCATGCGGCTTTTTCAGAACCGACAGCGCATATGCGTAAACAGCCTGCGCGCATTCCGAATACAGAAGCAGCATGCCGTTTTTGTCACCGCTGCGGATCGCTTCGATCGCATCGTCTATAGCTGAATTGTTCACTTTTCCGCTCCGTTCGGATCCGGGTGCTGAAAACATATCCAAGTCCTTTCATCCAGTTAACGCAGGAAATCCCTGTTTTATTGCACTCCTTAAAAAAATCTTATTAAAAAACAGATCAGCATGCTGCCGGCAAGCCGATCCTCTTTTTTGACACCCCATATCAAAGCCCAAAGCGGGCGGAATCAGGCAGAAAACAGCCTGATTCCCCTGATCAGCCTTGACAGCCCGTCCAGAAGGACGGAGCGCGGACAAGCCAGATTCATCCGGAGAAATGCCTTCCCGGACTCTCCGTAGGAACTTCCTTCCGAGAGGATCAGCCCGGTCGTATCCCGGATCGACCGGTTCAGCGCATCCCCGTTCTCCGTGATCCGGGATACATCCAGCCACAACAGATAGGTGGCATCCCCGTCGACCGCTTTCACGGAAGGCAGCTCTCTTTTCAGGGTTTCCGATACGATCCTGCGGTTTTCAAACACATACTCGCGGAGTTCATCGAGCCAGGCGCCGCCTTTGGTAAACGCGGCGACCGCAGCGGTTACGGCAAACGCATTCGGCTCCGCGACTTCATCCGTGTTCAGGCCTCTCCAGACTTTATGGCGCAGCACCGGATCCGGAACGGCCACGGCAGCGGTCTGCAGTCCCGCGAGGTTGAACGCCTTCGTGGGCGCGATCGCGGAAATGCCGATCTTCCGGCAGGTATCCGAGACCGATAAAAACGGAACGTACTCCTTTCCCGGAGCGGTGATATCGCAGTGGATCTCGTCCGACAGGACCGTGACGGCATGTGCCGCCGCCAGTTCCCCGATCCTTCCCAGCATCTCTCTGTCCCAGATCTTCCCGACCGGATTATGCGGGTTGCAGAGGATCATGAGCGTCGTCTGGGGATCGCTCAGTTTCTTTTCCAGATCCTCCCAGTCGATCTCGTAGACTCCGTTCTCATACCGGAGGGGAGACTCCAGGATCCTGCATCCGTTGTTCCGGATGCTGTTGAAAAAGATGTTGTATACAGGTGTCTGGATCAGAACGTTCTCATTCGGAGTAGTCAGTTTCCGGACGATCGAAGAGATCGCGGGAACAACGCCCGTGCAGAAGATCAGCCAATCCTTCTTCATAGGAAAGCCATGCCGTTCCTTCCACCACCCGAGATACGCGTCATACCATTCATCCGGTATCTCCGTATAGCCGAACACACCGTGGTCGAGGCGTCTTCTCAGCGCTTCCCGGATCTCCGGCGCTGCCTGAAAGTCCATATCAGCGACCCACATGGGAAGCTCCTGCTCCCCGACGTTCCATTTCATCGCGAAGGTGCCGCGGCGGTTTATGACCGTATCAAAATCGTAGCGCATCGGTCATCCTCTGAGCCATTCCGGTCTGTCTGAGCGGACATCCACCGCGTCGCAGAGGATCCGGGTCCTGTCCGGATCCACCCGGTCCGGTTCGATGATCAGTTCCCTGATGCGCTTTGCGCGGATTGTTCCGCTCTTCGGATTGAGTACGCTCTCCACCCCCGAATTGATTTCGGCATCCACGGACGAGTACTCGAAAGCGAGCGTCGTGTTCAGGAGCGTGCAGTCCTTCATCGTCAGGTTCTCGATGTAGCAGAGCCCCTGCAGAGATTCGATCGTGCAGCCGATCAGCGTGAGATTTCTGGAATTCCATCCGAGATATTCCCCGCAGATATAGGAATCGTACACCGTCACATTCTCACTGTTCCAGAAAGCGTCCTTGGTTAACAGACGGGAATTGCGCACCGTAACGTTTTTCGCTCCGTCGAAGGAATAGTTTCCGTCCAGCGTAAGTCCGTCCACGTCCAGGCCGGTACTGTTCATCAGGAAATAATCTCCCTTTGCGAACACATTCCGCATCGTGACGTTCTCGCAGCTCCACAGCGTCTCTGCCGCGTTGGAGAAGGATACGCCGTCAAGCTTCAGATTCCGGCACCGGCGGAAATTCTTCGGAGCTTGGATCACGGCGTTTTCCACGGTGATGTTTTCCGTATACCAGACTCCCGCGCGCGCCATCTCAAACCAGGTACAGTCCTTCACCGTGATGCCGCAGCAGTACCACAGGGGATATTTCCACCGGAACGCGGATCCGGTCAGAAGGATATTGGAAGCTTCCTTCAGCGGCGACTCGCCATCTTCAAAAATGCAGTTTTCGATCTCAGCGTTCTTCAGCGCGTAAAGCGATCTTTCGCCGTGGAACAGCTCCTCTGAATAATGAATCATCGTTTTCTCCCCTACTGTCGATTGAGCCCTGTTAAGAACAACCCGCCTGTGCAGTTCGAAGGCGGGTTGTGATCTCTTCGTTTTCCGGTCAGTTGCCGCTTGCAAGCGTGCGGATCGCGTTGAACGTTTCTTCCGAAATATCGTGTTCGATCTTGCAGGCGTCTTCCAGCGCCTTGTCTTCCGGAACCCCGATCCGGACCAGAAACTCCGTCAGAACGCGGTGGCGCGTATAGATCCGCTGGGCAATCTCTTCGCCCTTTTCGGTCAGCGTGATCCTGGCATCGGAATCCATGGTAAGGTAGCCGTTCTCGCGGAGACGCTTTACGGCGAAACTCACGGACGGCTTGGTCACGCCAAGCTGTTCCGCAATGTCGATGGAACGGATGTATCCGTGACGCTCCCGCATCATCAGCATAGCTTCCAGATAGTCTTCGGCCGATTCCCGGATTGTCATAGGGCTTTACCTCGTTTGTGTTTTTCCTGTTCTCATAGTATCATACAGCCAATCATTTCGCAAGCGGTTCGCCCTGCTCAGCGCCCGTTTCCGGCAGCTTCCCATCCCTTTTTCTCCAGAGGATCAGAAGAATGACGGCAAGGGCGATAAACCCGCTCATCCCGACGATTCCCGTCGGGAGCGGCCCGAGGAACGGATTTCCGCCGTCAGCAGTAAAGAAAGCTCCCAAAGAAGCGATTCCGTTGAGCATCCCGTGCGCGAAGATCGCAGGCAGGCAGCTTTTTGTACGGATCGTGACATAAGCCATCAGAACGCCTGCGAACGTTGTGAATACGCACATCATCAGGATGCCGCCAAGCGGAGCGGACGGGTAATCGAGACCGTAGTTGTGGCCGAGCGCGATCACAGGCGCGTGCCAGAGCCCCCAGATCACGCCTGAGATCAGTACCGTCGGCAGAGGTTTGCACAGTTCGTCCAGTTTCGGAACCAGATAGCCTCTCCATCCCCACTCTTCCCCGAAACTCGGTTCCGCGTTCAGCACCGGCGCGAGGAGAAGCGCCTCCACCGTCTGGATCAATAGCAGAGTTCCCCCCGGAATGGGGAGGTCCTGCCCGTTCAGCTGCGCGGTCAGAAATCCCATCTTCGGATCAAAGGAATCCGGCCGGACCAGGAACCAGACCAGAGCTCCGAGAATGGTGCAGACGAAAGGAGCGAACCAAGCGAGAAGATACGCTCTGACATTCCCCTTCAGGTGGGGAGCAAGATAGTGGTTCCGGAAGCCTTCCCTTGTTATGAGACGTGTCAGAAGCGCGCCGATCGCAGGGAAGAACATGATCCCGGTGTACGCGAGCTGATAGAGGACGGCCGGCAGCTGCCCTCCCGAAGACGCTTTCGCGGAAAGGAACGGAAGCAGTCCGAACCCGTACGCATACGTCAGGGCGAACGTGATGCCTGTATAGATGAGGATACGCTTCAGCGTTCCCTCTCTTTTGCTGTTTTCCGGGGCACTGTTATCCATTGAAAGACTCCGGTTCCTGCTCCGGGATTGTCTGTTCATAACGCTTTGTCCATTTGGGAAGCAAAAGGATCAGAATCACTGCCAGCGAAGCCGGGATCAGACGAAGCAGAGGGAACATGCTGCCCGAGGAAATGAGCGACATGCCCATCATAACCAGATCATACGCAAGAATCAGTACAAGTCCTGCGATCCGGCAGATCTTCATGCCGGCGTTCTTCCATGCGGCCGCGGCCGCGTCCGGTATGGCAGTTCTCTCCGGATGCAGCAGCGGATCGTTCCGTTTGATCAGCAGCACGATGCATCCGATGATTCCCAGGCTCATGATCACGTATTTCATCCAGATATCCCCGATATCGATGCCGGCCAGTTTCAAAAGATCCGGAACCGTCGCCGTCAGATTGATGATCGCGTGCAGGATCATGGTATAGATGACCTTTCCGGTACGCAGGTAGACCATCGCGAACAGGCATCCGAGAAGAAACGCCAGGAAGAACTGCGCGCTGTTCCCGTGCAGTATCCCGAACAGCAGACCGCTGGCGGCAGCCGCGAATCCCTCCCCGTACGGATGGAGCCGGTCCAGAAGGATCTTTCTGCAGGCAAGTTCTTCAAAGAACGGCGCTCCGATGACCACATATATGTACATTGGCAGCGCTTCCCATTTCAGTCCGTCCAGCAGCTGATCCAGCATGCCCTTTTCTTCCGCGCCGAAAAAGTCCGGAAAGTTTCCAAGCACGACGCCGATCCCCCAGAGCCCGTACGCGAACAGGACGATCTTCAGAAAGCTGCCCGCGGACAGTGGTTTCTTCTCGATAGCGCCTTCCTTTCTGCAGATCAGACGCTGAATCAGGATCCCTCCGGTCATACCGGCTGCCATAGCGATCACATAGAAAGCAATGATCCAACCCATGACTCCTTCATTTCTCATAAAATCCATAACTCCGGCAAGTCCGCCGAAACGGAACCCGGACTGCAGGGTTTCCAGCCGCGGAACAATCAGGATCAGCGCGAGAATGACGATTCCGATCATCAGCACAACAGAAGACAGCCCCTGCAGAACGCCGTACAGAGCCGTAAGTCCCAGACCTGCCCGGTTATAGGATGCTTTCATGCGCGCTGTTTCGGAAGGCACTTCCGGTTCCGGTCTGACCGCCGGCCGCGCAATGTTTTGTTCCATTTACATTCTCCTTTTTTATAAACTGTTCTTTTCTCAGACAATAGTACTTTCCTGCGGGATTGTCAAGCAAGCGCTCACCGGTCATGTTCCGTTTTGATATCGATCACCGTGATTTCGGAAAACGTACCGGTTTTAATCGGGATGCTCCATCCTGAGATCCCGGATGTTACCACGAATACAGTATTCCCGCGGGTCTCCGTACCATACAGCCTGTCGTTTGCGCCGATCAGAAGCCCGATCAGCCCCGCCGGGAAGACATGGCCCCCGTGTGTGTGGCCCGAAAATACCAGATCCGCGCCGGTCTCAGCCTCCGCGGCGTAATCGTTCGGCTGGTGGTCGATCACGATCATGTACCGGGACGGATCCAGCCCGTTTATCAGCGTTTTCATATCGGCGCGGCCTGCAGTGAACCGGTCCTTTCTACCGATTACATAGAAACGATGATCTACAAGAACCGCCTCATCCTCCAGAACGCGGACTCCGTTTTCCGTAAGCGTTTCCCTCAGTTCCGTAGGCGTAAAGTCACGGTACGAGCTGTCATCGTCATGATTCCCGGGAACAAAGAAAACTTCACTTTCCGGGCACAGGCTTCCGAGCGCCTTGCAGCTCTCCGTCATATCTTCCCGTCCGCTGTTCCCGTCGACAAAATCTCCCGCGACCACAACGATATCCGGTTCCAGTTTCCGGATCCGTTCCATCTGTTCCGTAAACCGCTGACCGTCCAGCGTAACGCCGAGATGCGAATCCGCGATCCCTACGATCCGGATATCTCCATTAATCTCTTTCGAGGTTTTAAACGAATAATCCGTCTCAAAGATATGCCATGCCAGGATCCCTCCGATCCCGAGATAAACGGCGCAGAGAAGGACCGCCGTGATTCCGCTGATATCCTTTGATATCTTTCGCCCCGTTATTTTGCCTGCGATCCATGCCAGTAAGTCGCACACCAGAAACGCAATGATCAGATGCAGCGCGATAACGGCCATCGTCGGAACGTTGATCAGGGCAAACAGTCCCAATGACGCGGCAAGCAGGATCGCGGCAAGCCAGGACAGCCCGCGGCGCTTCTCCCCGAGTTTCTGAAGGAAGGAGAACCGGTGGATCCTCCGCACAAGGTACACAGCGCCAATGACCAGGATTCCTCCCACGACGCCGATCAGCAGTCTCCACATATTATCTCCCCGAAAAAATATATTATTTTACGTATGTTTGCTTGTAAAACCGTTTCCGGCATGCTATGCTTTCCCCATGACTCAGGCCGGCGCGTCAAGCCGGCTCCCTGAAAAAGGAGGTTCTCATGGAGCGGCTGAAAATCCCTTCTCACTACAAATCGAATCTTTCCCTGCACGATACGCAGGTCGCAATCAAGACCGTAAAGGACTTCTTTCAGGTCGCGCTCGCGCAGCAGCTGAATCTGCAGCGCGTCTCCGCCCCGCTGTTCGTACTGCCCGAATCCGGGCTGAACGACAACCTGAACGGAGTGGAGCGTCCTGTCTCTTTCGGTGTGAAGGAACAGAATGACCGTCCGGTCGAGATCGTCCAGTCCCTCGCGAAATGGAAGCGGATGGCGCTCGGACAGTACGGATTCTCCCTTCATGAAGGACTGTATGCCGACATGAACGCGATCCGCCGCGATGAGATGACCGACAATATCCATTCGATCTATGTGGACCAGTGGGACTGGGAAAGGATCATATCCAAAGAGGAACGGACAGCGGAAACGCTCCGCGAGACCGTGTCGCGCGTCTATAAGGCGCTCAAAAAAACGGAAAAATACATGGCCGTCCAGTACGATTATATCGAAGAGATCCTTCCGAAGGAGATCTTCTTCGTTTCCTCGCAGGAACTTCTGGACCGGTATCCGAACCTTTCCGCCCGCGAGCGCGAATACGCGATCACAAAAGAGAAGGGCGCGGTCTTTCTCTCAAAGATCGGAGGACGGCTGTCCAACGGTGAAAAGCATGACGGACGCGCGCCGGACTATGATGACTGGGAGCTGAACGGCGATATCCTCGTGTACTATCCGGTGCTGGATATCGCGCTTGAACTCAGTTCGATGGGCATCCGCGTAGACGAATCCTCCCTTGAGAAACAGCTTCGGGAATCCGGATGCACGGACCGCGCGTCTCTTCCTTTCCAGAAGGAGATCCTCGAACGCCGTCTTCCTTACACGATCGGAGGAGGCATCGGACAGAGCCGGATCTGCATGTTCTTCCTGAGGAAAGCGCATATCGGCGAAGTCCAGGTGTCCGTCTGGCCGGACGAGATACGCAGTCAGGCATCGGAGGCAGGAATCTTCCTGCTGTGAAACAAAAGTCTGAATATAGAAATGACGGGCGCAAAACGCCTGTCATTTTTTGTTCCGGCCGGTCAGCCGGCGATCCTTTTCTCTTCCTCTGCCGCGGCTCTGACCGCTTTTGCGAGCTGATCCGCGCAGGAGGTCTGCTTGTAGCCGCAGGTATTTCCCAGCAGCTTATCCTCGATCTCGGCAGCGCTCATTCCGTCGACCAGTTTCGAGAGCGCTTTCAGGTTTCCGTTGCATCCGCCTGTGAAACGGACGTTGTAGACCTTTCCGCCGTTGATATCAAAGTCGATCTGTACGGAGCAGACGCCTTTTGTTCTGTAAGTATATTCCATAAAACGAGTTCTCCTCAATATTATATATTCCGGTATCCATTATAATACAGGGTTCCGCCGCGGTGTCAATGCATTCCCTGAAAGTTCACATTCCGCCCGGTGCCCCGAAGGACATTTTCCCAAAAAGGTTTACGCAGGGAACAGAAGTATGCTATACTGCAGGCAACGGATCCGGCCCCTGTTCCGCCGGGCGAGAATGGAGAAGCACAATTTGAAACTTCCGAAATCACAAACTCTGACAAGAACGATAACCGGTATCCTGCTGATTGCAGTCTTCCTTTCCTGTATGTACTTCAGCCGGTATACGGCAGTGCTCTTCTTTGCTGTTTTAGGATGCATCGCCTGCTGGGAACTCGCGAATGCGATGCACGTCATGAAGATCCGCAGCTCTCCCTGGCCCGCCTGTATCCTGCTGGTGCTGCTCAGCGTCTCAATGCTCGCGAAGCTCCCGACATCTTGGTCAATCATCGCGCTGGGGATCGACGTGATCCTGGTTCTCGTGTACGCTCTTGTATATAAAGTCGGATATGAGAACGTTCTCGGTACGCTCGCGATCTTCCTCTATCCGATGCTGTTCTTCCTTCTGTTCATCTACACCGGTGAAATGGAGCTGGATCACAGACTTCCGATCCTGTCGGTCGTCGTCGTATCAACAAGCATCTGCGATATCGCCGCCTATTTTTTCGGCAGATGGTTCGGAAAGCACAAACTTGCTCCTGAAGTCAGTCCCAAGAAAACGATCGAGGGGTCTGTTGCGGGGCTTGTCTTCGGGACGCTCTCCGGAATCGCGATCTGTTATATCCTCCGTCCCCTGACCGGAGTCGATCTGCCTCTTGTTCTGTATCTGGTGGCTTCTTTTCTCGCTTCCCTGGTCGGGGAACTCGGAGATCTTTGCGCTTCCATGATCAAGCGTCAGGCAAACATCAAGGACTACAGCCAGATCCTGCCCGGCCACGGCGGCATCATGGACCGCGCCGACAGTCTTCTGTTTGCGCTTCCGGTCGTGCTGCTCTGCTTTGAACTGTACTTTGGGTTCCTGTCCGCCTGATCCCCGGATCAGTTGATCTGCAGAACCGTTTTGAACAGCCTTTTGCGCTGTTTTTTTGTATATGGAAAGAGGTCCGCATCAGCGGACCTCTTTCAAAAACGTTTTACTGCCGGAATCCGGCACAGATGAATCAGACGATACCCTGCGCCATCATGGCGTCGGCAACCTTCTTGAATCCCGCGATGTTCGCTCCGGCTACCAGGTTGTAGCCGAGTCCGCACTCTTCCGCGGCTTCCATGGACGCGTCGTGGATGTTCTTCATGATCTTATGAAGCTGAGCGTCCACTTCCTCCGCCGTCCAGGACAGACGCTCGGAGTTCTGGCTCATTTCGAGTCCGGATACGGATACGCCGCCCGCGTTGACCGCCTTGGACGGAGCAACGATCATGCCCGGCTGCGCCATCAGGTACTGCAGCGCTTCGTTCGTGGTCGGCATGTTGGCGACTTCGATGTAATACTTGACGCCGTTGTCGATCATCTGCTGGGCTTCC
>JAEEGL015686042.1_pt1 | contig 16513 bp, 16 predicted proteins | sample 9134231 | NCBI WGS metagenome assembly JAEEGL01 (sample SAMN16246548, study PRJNA631951) | gut metagenome | biome: gut microbiome; feature: rumen; material: fiber-attached | host: Bos | place: Iran: Karaj | collected 2018-10
ACTGCAAAATTCAACGTGCTTAACGATATGCTTTTCCCTTCACCCGGAAAGGTCATAGCTCAGTTTGCTGAGGACAGGGCTAAGATATGGATAAATATCAAAAGCTCTATCGGTATCACACTGAAAGGCTTTCTTCTTGCAGTGGCTGTGGCAGTTCCGCTGGGACTTTTCATAGGCTGGAGCGCAAGAATAGGCAGTGCGGCAACATACATCACTAAGTTTTTCAGCTCGATACCGCCAATAGTTTATATACCATACGGTATCGCGCTTCTTCCCACATTCAAGTCGGTATCTGTCTTTGTAATATTCCTTGCAACATTCTGGCCTGTATTTGCAGGTACGATGAGTGGTGTACTCGGAGTAGACAAGAAGATAATCGATTCCGCAAAGGTACTCAACGTAAGCAAGCCTGAGATGCTGTTCTCGGTAATTCTTCCTGCATCGCTTTCGCAGATATTCCTCGGCTGCAATCAGGGACTCAGCGTATCATTCATACTTCTCACATCTGCTGAGATGATAGGTGCAAGGGACGGCATGGGTTACTACGTAAAGTATTACTCGGATTTCGGCGACTATACACGTACTATCACAGGACTTCTCGTTATCGGTTTTGTAGTTATTGCGGTAACGTTCCTGTTCAATAAGCTCCAGCAGTATCTTCTGCGCTGGAAAAGATGAATATTTTATCAGATCGGAGAGCATTATGTTCTCCGATTTTTTGGATATGACATTGTAAAAATAGCTAAAACCTATAATATCTATAGGAAAATTCTATATTTATTGCCAAATATAAACTTTACCTATTGACAAAGTATGCAATAGGTGGTATAATGCATATAGTTCCGATAGGAATACAGGAGATTAATTGAAAGGAGTGCCCGAAATGAGCAGAAATTATATTACAATTTGTATGTGCTGTTGCTGTATTAATATTATTGCTATGATCCGTAATGCGCACGATCATGCTCAGCGATGTTGCACTTCTTCTTTTTCATCAATGGGCATAATGACAGCCTGAAATAGACTGTAGCTGCGTAGGATGCGGATAGCGTTCTGCGCTTATTTTTTGATCAAGAAGGAGTACTTATGGTTGACGAAAGAGAGAGCGTTACCGCTAAGCTCTGTGCTTTTGCGAGAGCATGGCATTCAAACAGGGCACAGGAAAAGATATACGACGACTATCTTGCCTATGACATGATGGGCAAGGAGGAATATGACCAGATGTATGACATGATAAGCCGTGGTTTTACAGAAAACGGCGATGTATTCTCAAGAGATGATACGGAACAGATAATCAATGAATATATAGCTCCGATACCGCTTTCAAGAATAAGCTTTTCCGAGAAAAGGCTCAGTGACTTTGCTAAGGCGAATGGCAGGATACAGTACGTTATCTGCGGAGCAGGCTCAGACACCTTTTCATTCAGAAACGATGATCCCAATATAGAGGTATTTGAGATAGATCACCCCGACACTCAGCGTTATAAGCTCGATAAGATAGCACAGCTTGAATGGAATATCCCGCAGAATGTGCATTTCGTACCTGTTGATTTTGAAAAAGAGCGTATGACCGAAAAACTCATCGAAGCAGGATTTGATGTGAATAAAAAGACTTTTTTCAGTATTCTCGGAGTTTCCTATTATCTTACACTTGATGTGTTTTCAGAGACACTTGCTCAGATAGCTGAGCTTTCAGCACTGGGAAGTGTAGTTGTATTCGATTATCCCATAAAGAGCGGAGTATTTCCGCGGAGAGTCTACAGACTTGAAAAAATTACAGAATGTCTCGGAGAGGTGATGCAGGGCGGCTTCGATTATAACGAAGTGTCAAGAGCACTGTATTCACTCGGATTTCAGATAGACACATATATGCCGCCTGAAAAGGTGCAGGTGAAATACTTCAGCGGACGAAGCGATAACATGAGAGCTTTTGAAAATGTCAGCCTTATATCTGCATCATATACATCAGGCTATGATTACGAATAAGCCGTTTGAAAGCATATCTGAACGGCAGTATAAAGGAGAATTATTATGAGTAACTATACAAGCACAGAAACTAAACTTATCCACGGAGGTATCTCCATCGACGAACGTACAGGCGCAGTAAATGTGCCTATTTACCAGACTTCCACATACAAGCAGGACGGCCTCGGAAAAATGCGCGGATATGAGTATTCACGCACAGGAAACCCGACACGCGAAGCCCTTGAAGCTCTTATCGCTGAGCTTGAAGGCGGCTATGCAGGCTTTGCATTCGGTTCGGGAATGGCGGCTATAACTGCGGTTCTCAGCCTGCTTCACAGCGGCGACAGAGTATTGATATCAAGCAATGTCTACGGCGGAACATTCAGAGTCCTTGACAAGGTGTTCGACCATTTTGGCATTACATATACGATAGCAGATACTACTGACCTTGCAAAATACGAGAGTCAGATAAGCGAAGATGTAAAGGCAGCAGTTATTGAAAGTCCTGCAAATCCGCTTATGACAGTTACCGATATAAGGGCAGTTGCAGAGGTATCACACAAGCACGGACTCCTCGTTATCGTGGACAATACCTTTATGACACCATATCTTCAGAAGCCCCTTGAGCTTGGTGCGGATATAGTTGTACACAGTGCAACTAAGTACCTCGGCGGACACAGTGATGTTGTATCGGGACTTGCAGTTGTAAACTCAAAGGAGCTTGCGGAAAAGATAGCATTCATACAGAATTCTACAGGCGGAGTTCTCGGACCTTTTGATTCATTCCTGCTTATAAGAGGTATCAAGACCCTTGCAGTAAGAATGGACAGACACGTTTACAACGCTGAAAAAGCCGCTGAATACCTCACAAGTCACAAGGCTGTCAAGAAGGTATACTACCCTGGTCTTAAAGACAGTCAGGGCTATGAGATAAACAAAAAACAGGCAAAAAACGGCGGCGCAATGATATCTTTTGAGCTTAATGAAAACTATGATATAGAAAAGTTCTTCGAGAGCCTTGAGCTTGTATCCCTTGCGGAGAGTCTTGGCGGTGTGGAGTCACTTGTATGCCACCCATCAACAATGACTCATGCGTCCATTCCTGCTGATATCCGCAAAAAAGTGGGTATCACAGACGGTCTTATCCGTTTATCGGTGGGCATCGAGCAGATAGATGACATTCTTGCGGATATTTCACAGGCAATAGACAAGGCTGAGATAAAGTGAGGGATTGATATGAATTACTATGACTCTATGCAGGCGCTTATCGGCAATACTCCGCTGGTAAGGCTCGGCAATCTCGTAAACAAAAATGGCATAAATGTATTTGCAAAGCTGGAGCTTTATAACCCTTCGGGAAGTGTCAAGGACCGTACTGGTCTGTACATGATAGAAGATGCGGAAAAGCGCGGAGTGCTGAAAAAAGGCGGCACTATAGTTGAAGCTACCGCAGGCAATACAGGTCTCGGAATTGCATTTGCGGCTCTTAACAGGGGATACCGTATCATATTTGTAGTCCCCACAAAGTTTTCCGCAGAAAAGCAGTCTCTGCTCCGTGCTCTCGGTGCGGAGGTGGTGAATACTCCGCGAGAAGAGGGAATGCTTGGCGCGGTAAGAAAGGCAGAGGAGATAAAGGCTCTGATACCCGACTCCATATCTCTTGAACAGTTCAAAAATCAGAGCAATCCGCTTGCACATTATGAGACTACTGGCAGGGAGATATTTGAAGCTCTTGACGGCAGGATAGATTATGTAGTTGCAGGTGCTGGAAGCGGCGGCACTTATACAGGCATACTCCGCTATATCAAGGAGAGAGTTCCCACAGCAAAGGGAATACTTGCAGACCCTGTCGGCTCGACAATGGGCGGCGGTGAGCACAGCGACTACAATATAGAGGGCATCGGAAACGATTTCATAGCTGATACAATGGATATGTCCCTTGTGGACGATGTGATTAAGATAAACGATAATGAAGCCTTTGACACGGCGCGTCTGCTTGCTTCAAAAGAGGGTATTATTGCAGGATCATCTTCGGGAGCTGCTATGGCAGCGGTACTGAAATTAGCGGAAAGGATAGACAGCGGCAATATAGTTACCGTATTCCCTGACCGCGGTGACAGATACTTCAGTACAGGATTATATTGAAATTCTGAAAAGATGAAATGAGGTTTTGAAAATGACTTTACAGCAGCTTAAATATGTACTTGCTATATCAGAAACAGGCTCAATGAACAAGGCAGCGGAACAGCTTTATGTTTCGCAGCCTTCGCTGACCTCTTCCGTTCAGGAGCTTGAAAAGGAAATAGATATCAAGATATTCAACAGAAGCGGACGCGGTGTTACTCTCACTAATGACGGCGTTGAGTTTTTGCAGTATGCCCGTCAGGTCGTGGGACAGTTTGATATCCTTTCCGAAAAATACATCAGCAAGGGCAATGTGAAAAAAAAGTTCGGAGTATCCACTCAGCATTATTCCTTCGCTGTAAAGGCATTTGTGGAAATGGTAAAGGAATTCGATACCGCTGAGTATGAATTTGCTATCCGCGAGACTAAAACTTCCGAGATAATCAGCGATGTGGCTACTATGAGGAGCGAGATAGGAATTATCTATCTCAATGAATTCAACCGCAAGCCGCTTACCAAGCTTCTTAACTCAAACGGACTTGAATTCCATACCCTGACTAAATGTGCGCCTTATGTGTATTTATGGAAAGGGCATCCCCTTGCAGGTGAGCGTTCTATAACATTTGAACAGCTTGCTGACTATCCATGTCTTTCATTTGAGCAGGGCGACAACAGCTCATTCTATCTTGCGGAAGAGATACTCAGCACAAGTGACTATCAGCGTATTATCAAGGCTAATGACAGAGCTACCATGCTCAATCTGATGATAGGTCTCAATGGTTACACACTCTGTTCGGGTATAATTTGTGAGGAGCTTAACGGAAGGGATTACCTGGCAGTACCGTTTGAGAGCGGTTCTGACGATGACGCTATGGAGATCGGCTATATAACACTGAAAAACGTTATTCTCAGTGAAATGGCAGAGGTATACATTGATGAGATAAAGGATTATCTTGGAATAGAAGAATGATATAGCTTTCGCCTATAACTGACGATAGCTCTTTGGTATTGGACACACCGCTGTATGAGTGGTAAAATTAAAACATACCATAACGATAGGAGATCGGATATGAAAGAGATAATTTGGTTAGGACGCGGCGGTCAGGGAGCTTTCACAGCTGCAAAGCTTCTTGGTGCAGCTTATACTATTGAAAGCGATGACAAGTATGCACTTGCTTTTCCCTCATTCGGTCCTGAGAGGAGAGGAGCTCCTGTGAGAGCCTTCACTAAGCTTGACACAAAGCCTGTTGCTGACAGAAGCCAGACCGAAAAGGCAGACTATATAGTAATACTTGATGATACGCTCTATTCACCAGACCTTAAAGAACTTCTTAAAGAAAGCGGAAAAATGATCGTCAATTCAAAAAATACTATTGACGGTGCAGAGACTTTTGACGCTGAGAAAACAGCTGCTGAGTTCAGACTCCCTACAGTGAACACAGTCATGTTCGGACTGCTTGTGGGACTGTCTGATGTAGTAACAGAGGAAGAAGCGGTAAGCTCTATAAAAGGCTATATGCCCGAAAAGATACAGGAGCGCAATATAAATGCACTTCTTAAAGCGGCAGGGGAGGTTCGCAGATGAGACCATATGTAAGAGAAAAGAAAAGCTTTTCTGTTGACGAAGTGCCTGAGAACACTTCCTTTGAAGCAGGTTACCTTGTATCCGTAAACAGCGGCTGGAGAAGCATACGTCCTGTTATAAACAGCGGAAAATGTGTAGGCTGTGAGCAGTGTTATCTCTACTGTCCCGACGGAGTTATCTCCATACAGAACGGCAAAGCTGAAATAGATTATGACTTCTGCAAGGGATGCGGAATATGTGCAAAAATATGCAGGATAGGTGCGATAGGAATGGAGGCTGAACGCAAATGAGCAAAAAATTTCTCTCAGGCAATGAAGCCTTTGCAGAGGGCATCAGACTGGCGAGACCAGAGGTCATATCGGCTTACCCTATAACCCCTCAGACTATCGTTGTAGAGCGCCTTTCCGAAATGGTTGAGGACGGAAGCTTAAAGGCTGAATACGTACACGTTGAGTCGGAACATTCTGCACTTTCATGTGCTATAGGCGCAAGTGCCGCAGGTGCAAGAGCATTTACAGCCACATCATCACAGGGACTTCTCTATATGGCGGAATGTCTCTATTATGCATCGGGCGGACGTTTCCCAATAGTTATGATGAATGCGGACAGGTCAACAGCACTTCCGTGGAATATCTACGGCGACCAGCGCGACAGCCTTTCACAGCTTGACAGCGGCTGGATACAGGCTTATGCAGAGAATGCGCAGGAAGCTCTTGACCTTGCCCTTATGAGCTATAAAATTGCAGAGAATAAGGACGTTTCTACTCCATATATGGCTAATCTGGATGGATTTGTCCTGACTCATACCTATGAGACAGTTGATATCCCAGACAGGGAACAGGCAGACAGATTTCTGCCGCCCTATGAAACAGATAACCGCATAGACTTTGATAATCCTAAGAATATGGCGTTTTCCGCAGGTCCTGATATGAATTATATCTTCAAATACAAGGAGCATGAGGGAGTGCTTGCGGCTCGCAGAGTTATCAGTGAGACTGAAAAGGAGTTCGCAGAAATATTCGGCAGAAGCTATACAGGTCTTGTTGAGAAGTACCTCACCGATGATGCGGACTATATCATCGTAACACTCGGAAGTATCGCAGGTCTGTGCCGTGAAACTGCCGATAAGCTCCGCAGACAGGGCGTAAAGGCAGGTGTGCTGAGGATAAGATACATGAGACCATTCCCAAATGAGGAAATAGCAGAAGCTCTCGGAAATTCTAAGGCTTACGGAGTCCTCGAAAAGGACATTTCCTTCGGCAATGAGGGAACTGTTTTCACAAATGTGAATTCTGCGCTGAAAAAGGCTGGCATAAACATCAAAGGATATGATTTTGTAGGCGGTCTCGGCGGAAGAAACATTTCCGCAGGGGATATTGAGCAGATATACAGCGATATCGCAAATGGCACTGAGAGTGTCACCTTTATAGGTATAGGAGGCGGAAACAATGGCTAATAAGGTTGCAGACAGCATTTCCCGTGAGGAGTATTTCTACGGTCACAAAGCCTGTGCAGGCTGCGGCGGAAGCCTTGCTGTCAGAGCGGCACTGAAAGTGCTGGGAAAGAATGCGGTATCGGTACTTCCGGCAGGCTGTATGTCGGCAGTTGGCTTTAATTTTCCGCAGCTTTGCTTTTCAAACAATTCAATTATCTCTACATTTGCAGGTACTGCATCTATGCTGACAGGCGTTGAAGCAGGTCTGAGAGCTAAGGGATACAAGGAATTTACGGCTGTAGGCTTTGCAGGTGACGGAGGTACTGCGGATATCGGCATACAGGCTCTTTCGGGAGCTATTGACCGCAACGACAATATCATCTATATTTGCTACGACAACGAAGCTTATATGAATACAGGCATACAGAAAAGCGGTCTTACGCCATTCGGTGCAAAGACCACAACAACTCCTGCGGGAAAGAATATTCACGGAAATATCCGTCCTAAAAAGAATATGTTTGAGATAGCTGCGGCACATGATATACCCTATGCAGCAACGGCAAGCGTAGGATATATCCCCGATTTCATAGAAAAGGTGAGAAAGGCTTCACAGATACAGGGAACTAAATATATCCACGTTATCGCTCCATGTCCCACAGGCTGGGGAGTTGCTCCCGATGAGACAGTCGAGATAGCAAGGGAAGTAGTAGACAGCGGACTGTGGTATCTTGCAGAGTACGAAAACGGAAAATACACTCTCAACCACAAGCCTAAAGAGTTTTCAAGCGTTGAGGCTTATCTCAGAAAACAGGGACGCTTCAGACACCTTGACAGCAGTGATATCGAAACTATAATCAGCTCCCGTGATAAAAAGTGGGAGTACATAAACAGAAATTTTGAATACAACGGAAAATAAATGAGTTCGGTTATAGGAACAGTTTATAACTGATGATAGTCCATTGGTATTGGACAAATATGTAAAATAGGTATATAATAAAAACATAGAAAACAGATAGGAAAACTAATAAATCTATAGTGGAGGATAAAATCATGAGCAGAGATATTAATTCAAAATTCTGGGATGAGGAGCTTGAAACTCTCCCACGCGAGGAACTGGAAAAGAGACAGCTTGAGGATCTCAAGGAGATCGTAAAGTTCGCATACGACCACGCACCTTATTACAAGCGTTCATTTGACGAAGCAGGTGTAAAGCCTGAGGACATCAAGACTCTGAAGGACATCCAGAAGTTCCCGTTCATCAACAAGAAGACACAGCGCGATACACAGGGCGTTGGTTCATTCCTGGGAGAGCTTGCAGCTGTTCCCGAAGAAGATGTTGTATTCATTTCAACATCATCGGGTTCAACAGGTGTACCTACAATGAGCCCATTCACAAAGAAGGACTTTGATGAGTTTCAGGATACAGAGAGCCGCTGGTTCTGGCAGATCGGAATGAGACCAAACGACAGATATGTACACGCTCTCAACTTCTCACTCTATGTTGGCGGACCTGACGTAATCGGTGCACAGAACCTCGGTGCATTATGTATATGGGGCGGAACTCTTCCAAGTGAACGACTCCTTTTCATACTTAAAACATATAAGCCTACAATAATCTGGACTTCACCGTCATACGCATGGCAGCTCGGTGAGAAGGCTCTCAAGGCAGGCTATGACCCGAAGAAGGACTTCAATATCAAGAAGATCATCGTTGCAGGCGAGCTTGGCGGATCTATTGACGCTACAAGAAAGGCTATTGAAGAAATATGGGGAGCTGAGGTGTTCGACTTCTACGGACTTTCCGATATTTTCGGCGCTTGCGCTGCACAGTGCGAATACCACGACGGACTCCATATCGCAGAGAACCACATTCTCGTTGAGACTGTTGATATACACACAGGCGAAGTTCTTGAACCCGGCGAGGTAGGCGAGCTTGTATTCACAACTCTCCGCAAGCACGCTCGTCCGCTTATCCGCTTCAAGACAGGCGATATCGGACGCATTGACACCACAAAGTGCAAGTGCGGACGTACACACGGCAGGATCAGTATCCTTGGCAGAAAGGACGATATGTTCATCGTTTCCGCTGTAAACGTTTTCCCAAGCGATATCGAAGCTGTTATCCGTGAACAGAGCGACCTGACAGGCGAGTATCTCATTCGTATCTTTGAAAAGGACTTCACAAGCAAGTATGCTGTTGAGGTAGAAAAGGCAGCAGGCATTGCAAAGGACGATGAGACAGTTGCAGCAGAGGTAAGCGCAGCACTGAAGGCTCGTATCGGTGTTAAGCCTGCAAAGGTAATAGTTCACCCTGACGGCGGACTTGATACACGTTCAGAGCATAAGTCAAGAAGAGTTATCGACGAAAGAAATATTGACTATAATATCTGATGGTGTTATAATATTAAAGATGATTGTAGGGGCGGATATTATCCGCCCACTTCATTTAATGCTATATAAGGAGAAGAATTATGCCAGAATTGTCCAATCGTACAGCAACATTTACGGATTCCGTCATAAGAAGAATGACGCGAATTTCCAATAAATACGGAGCAGTCAATCTTTCACAGGGATTTCCTGATTTTGAGCCGCCCCGTGAGATACTCGACAGACTTGCACAGGTCACAAATGAAGATTTCCACCAGTATTCCATTACATGGGGAGCTCAGAATTTCCGCGAGGCTCTTGCTGAAAAACAGTCCAGACTTATGGGCAGAAAAATAGACCCTAACGGTGAGATAGTTGTTACCTGCGGAAGTACAGAAGCTATGATGGCGGCTATGATGTCTGTCACAAATCCGGGGGATAAGGTCATCGTTTTCTCGCCTTTCTATGAGAATTACGGCGCAGATACAATTCTTTCGGGAGCTGAGCCTATTTATGTTCCGCTTATTCCGCCGGAGTTCAGCTTTGATGCAGATGTACTTGAAGCTGCCTTCAAACAGCACCCTAAGGCGCTTATACTCTGCAATCCTTCCAATCCATGCGGAAAAGTATTTACATATGACGAGCTGAAAATAATAGCTGACCTTGCAAAGAAGTATGATACATTCATTATTACCGATGAGGTCTATGAGCATATCGTTTATGCACCTAACAAGCATATCTACTTCGCAAGCCTTCCCGATATGTGGGAGAGAACCATATCCTGCTCATCTCTTTCAAAGACTTATTCCATTACAGGCTGGAGACTTGGTTATGTTATTGCTCCGCCGCATATTATAGATACAGTTAAAAAGGTACATGACTTCCTCACTGTGGGAGCAGCTGCACCATTGCAGGAGGCTGCCGTAACGGGTCTGAGATTTGGTGACGATTATTATAAATGGCTTCATGACAAGTATACCGAAAAACGTGAACTGTTCCTCAAGGGACTTGACCGCATCGGAATACAGCACACAGTTCCGCAGGGAGCGTATTATATTCTCCTTGATATATCCGAATTCGGCTATAAGAGCGACCTTGTTTTCTGTGAAAAGCTCGCAGAATATGTGGGAGTCGGAGCAGTTCCGGGTTCAAGTTTCTTCAAAGAGCCTGAAAACCGCTATATCAGACTTCATTTTGCAAAGAAGAATGAGACTCTCGAAAATGCTCTTGAACGTCTTAACGATATCCGCAGGAAAATGCCTGCCGAATAAAAATGAAAAAGCCGACAGTTTTTACTGTCGGCTTTTTGTATCAGTTTACCATGTTATAGCAGAATGACTGTGGATATAGAATTCTTCCTGACTCGGCCGCCAGCCTTTTTCCTTTGGCGGGAACAGCTTGTCAAATTCCTCCACGGCATTCTCGTCATCACATGGGTGGTCAACATCGCTTGGATGATAGAACCACTTGCGTCCGTCGAGAGCATCTTCTTTCAGCACCTTTACCAGCAGTGCAGCAGGGAACACATCTCTCTCAAAGCACACATTGTACTTCTTACAGCTTTTATAGCCTCTTGCAACATAGTTGTCGGGATTTCCGAAATTGATAACGGTATCATATCCCAGCTCTTCAACTATTCTGAATGTGTATTCGAGAAGTGCCTTTCCTAAGCCTTTTCGCTGATATTCGGGCAGCACACACAGAGGACCCATAGTTACTACAGGTTTTACATTGCCCTTTTCATCGGTGAGAGTTGCCTTGCAGTACATGATACTTGCAGCGATCTTTCCGTCAAGCTCGATAACATAGTCAAGCTCGGGGATAAAGTCCTTATGCTCTCTCATGATGTGCATAAGATAATGTTCATTGCAGCCCGGTTGGCTTAAATTCCAGAATGCTTCGCGTGCGAGATTTTCTGTTTCGCGGTAGTCGTCTTTGGTTTCCTTACGAATGATGCAGTCATATTTATTCATTATTTATTCCTCCTGAATCAGCTGACAAAACACGGGAGGTTTGTGTGAGATAGTTTATTCGCAAACCGCCCGTTTACGCTGCTATCTCAGTTCTGTTATTATTTTTCAAACAACTTCTCCTTAAAAATAAATTATGAAATACACATATCCGTATTTCTGACTGAATTATACCACACGAAAAAGCAGTTGTCAACAGTTTTTTGCTTCATCGGAAATCTGTGCAGAAGAACCTTCCTTTATACTCATAAACGGTGCATTTTTTCTGCACAAGGCTGTAGTAATTGTTCAGCATATATTTCTCTGTATTTATTACGCGTCCGTCGGGGAGCTTCACCTTGTATGAGTAGTAGTTTGAGTGCGAAAAAGTCTTGGATATATAGTCAAAGTCTGTAAGCTCGGCACAGCAGTGCTTTGCGCCGTTTTTTACTATGATGTGACAGCGTATCTTATAGATGATCCACATTATAAGCTCATAAAGACCGATCAGCGTGAATGCCCAGATAAACGGCGAACCGTGCCTGAAAGTAAATGCTTCAAGGAGCGAGCTGAGCGGCTGGTCTCTTTTTATGCAGAGATATATTCCGTAAATGAAAGCTATGGCATCAAAACCGAACATTACCAAACAGCCTGACAGCCTGCCGTCGTTATATGAGATGAGTACAGGTTTATGCTTTTTCATTCGCGTCGAGCTTTTTCATAAGCTCAGGCAGGTCACTGAATTTTTCAAGCTCAGGGACTTCTGCATTGATAGTTCCGAAGCCGTAAGCCGAGTGTATAAAGTCCAGACCTGCCTGCATCGTAGCGTCGTAGTCGCCCTGTATATCTCCGACGTACCAGGCTTTATCGAGGGCATTTCTCTCTGCGATAAGAGCGATATTGTCGCCTTTGTTTTTGAGGTTGTTGCCGTAGCACTCGATATCATCGAAGTATTTCCCGAAGCCGTAGTGCTCAAGGAAAGTCTCGATATATCCGCTCTGACAGTTGCTTACGATGTAGAGATGATAGACTTTTTTCAGCCTTTTGAATGTAGCTTCAAGGTCGGGATAGAGGACTCCGCCGTGTATGAGGAGATACTTGTTTTCATTCTCACAGCATTTGTCAAGGAGCAGCATTCTCTCTTCTTTTGGAAGTGTACCGAAAAGCATATCTGCTATCTTATCCATAGTAAGTCCCATTACGCCCATAACGTCTTCCTGTGTAATATCGGGCAGATCGTATTCAGTGCTGCGAACTGCCTCAGTCCATGAAGCTGCTACATTTTCCGATGAGTCCCAGAGAGTTCCGTCCATATCAAAAATTATTCCTTTTTTCATTTTCCTTCCACCATTCTGCTGTAAATTTCGTTGAGCTGTACCCTGTCCGGGGTGATATCATCAAGTATGGTTATCCTGCCTGTTCTGACAGTACGTGCCTTGTCCCAAATATCTGCGAACATATCCTCGGTAATACCGTATGAGCGCGGATCAATGTCAAGCTTGTATGTTCTGAAAAAGTCAAGGAGTCCCTGTGGACTCTGTCCCTGAAAAATGCAGGCAGGGATACTTCCGAGAGCAACTGCAAGTCCGTGTGATATCTTTACATCGGGGTAGTATTCCTCGATAGCGTGAGCAAAGAGGTGCTCACTGCCGCTGCAAGGGCGGGAAGAACCTGCGATCTCCATAGCAAGTCCGCCCATGACCAGTGCTCTTGAAAGGATACGTATGAACACGCGGCTCTTCATGTCCTTTTCGTCGCAGTGATATACCGAATCATAGCTCATGCGGCTCAGTGCGTAAGCAAAGTCGTCCACACGGGAATTGGTCTTTGAAGCAGAAAGCTTCCAGTCAAAAAGTGCAGTATGCTTTGCAATGGTATCACCGATACCCGATAAGGTCTGTCCCTCGGGAGCGTTGATTATCATATTTGTATCGACAATGATCGCTGTAGGTATCTTACAGGCGAAGGTCTTTCGCGCTTTGCCGTAGGTCTCAAGCACTGAGAAAGGCGAGGCAAGCGAGTCGTTGCTAAGTGAGGTCGGCATACAGATGTAAACAGCCTTGCTGATGTGAGCAGCGTATTTTGCGGTATCGAGAACTCTTCCGCCGCCGATGCCGATTATGACTTTTACGTCTTCAACACAGACTCTTTTTGCAATGGAAACAGCTTCGTCAAAGCTTGCAGCTTTCATGGCGATGACCTCTGCATCACCGAAGCTGCGTCTGATATCCATGATTTTGTCCTTGTATATGCCGATGAGAAATTCTTCTGAGATGATAATAGCTTTCTGACCGATGATATCGGGGATATAGCGTTTGACTATCTCGTCCGAATGATAAAAAGCGTCTTCTTCCACTGCAAGACATATGGGAAGATTAAATCTTGTATGCTGATTCATAAAAATTTCCCCCTTTAATATAAATGATACGATTATTGTATCATATTCCGAAGGATTATTCAATAACACGTTAAAAAACTTTTTTGAGAAAATTTCAAAAAACACTTGACATCTTATTATTTTTGTGATATTATCATAATAGAAATAACAAAGGAGGCGCTGAGCTATGGACAGTGAAAAGGAGTTTCTGAAGAGCTATAATATCAAGGAATATGAACGTCCGTCGGTTACGGCTGATGTTGCGGCGTTCATGGTAAGCTCAGAGGATAAGGAGAGCTACAGGAAAAATCCCGAGAACAAGCTTCTGCTTTTGCTGATAAAAAGAGGCAGACATCCTTACAAGGGAATGTGGGCACTTCCCGGCGGTTTTTTGCAGAAGGGCGAGACTATCGAGGAATGTGCGCTGAGAGAAACTCAGGAGGAGACAAACGTTATGCCGACTGCGCTTATGCCTGTTGGAGTATTCAGCGAACCTGACAGAGACCCGCGCGGCTGGATAATCTCAAATGCTTATGTTTCGGTGATAAGTGAGGAAGCTGTCAGGCAGGTGGGAATGGACGATGCTTCCGATGCACAGTGGTTCAGCGTCAGCTTTGAGCGTGATGACAGCGGAAATTATCTTCTCACACTTTCATATGAAGATGTTGAGCTGAAAGCCGTTCTCGCTGAGGAAAAAACAAGCTTCGGACGCACAAGATTTGCTGTCATCGACAGCGGTGACCTTGCCTTTGATCATGCGGCTATTATTGCAGAGTCGCTTACAGCGCTCAGAAATGCGGCGAAGAATTACGATACTATAGTTGATTTTCTGCCTGAAGAATTTACGCTTACATCATTCCAGAAAGTACAGGAAACTATAATGAACGTGTCGTTCCTGCCTGCTAATTTCCGCAGAATGGTCAGCAATTACGTTGAGGAAACAGATGAATATGTGAGGGGCGAGGGACATCGCCCTGCAAGGCTTTACAGACGCAAGGCGTAAAATTTGTAAAAGCGTCATTAATTATACTTGACTCATGTGTAATAGCTGGAGTATAATAGGGACATAAATAAACATTTTTGCCATAGGAGGATATGGGTTATGAAAAAGTTTCTTATCGTTGTTGATATGCAGAAGGACTTTATTGACGGCGCACTGGGAACAGCTGAGGCTGCTGCGATAGTTCCTGCTGCTGTGAAAAAAATAGAAGAGTTCGACGGCGAGATATTCGCTACATTCGATACTCACTTTGACGACTATATGGATACGGCAGAGGGAAAGAAGCTGCCTGTTCCTCACTGCATAAAGGGTACAGAGGGCTGGCTTCCTGACAAGAAGATAGCGAATGCATTAAAGGGAAAGAAGTATACTGCCGTTGAGAAATACACATTCGGCTCTGTAAAGCTTCCTGAGCTTATAAAGAAAGCCGCAGGAACAGAGGATCTCAGCATTGAGGTTATCGGACTTTGCACGGATATATGCGTTGTCAGCAATGCACTGCTTCTCAAAGCTAACTTCCCGGAAGCGCCTATAGCTGTTGATGAAAAGTGCTGTGCAGGCGTGACTCCCGAAAAGCACAATGCAGCGATCGAAACAATGAGAAGCTGCCAGATAGATATTATATGACCGTGAAAGGAGAAAATCCATGAAACTTGAACCTATCGTAATTTCGCTGCTTGACACTGATCTTTACAAATTCAATATGGATCAGGTCATCTTCCACAGGCACACTGACCTCTGCGGACAGTATTTCTTCAAATGCCGCAATAAGGACGTTGTATTCACGCCTGAAATGGTGCAGGAGATAAATGAACAGATAGACCACCTCTGCTCACTCACATTCAAAAAGGAAGAGCTTGATTATCTCCGTTCTATCCGCTTTATAAAGGACGACTATGTGGAATTCCTCAGATTATGGAGACCTATCCGCGATTACGTAACTGTTGCCCTTGACGATAACGGCGAGCTTTTTATCGAGGTGAACGGACCGCTATTCTCGGCTATGCAGTTTGAGATATATCTCCTTGAGATAGTGAACGAGGTCTATTTCAGAATGAAGTTTGATTACGAAAAGCTTCGCAAATCGGCTGAGGAGAGACTTGATGCAAAGATAAAGGCAATGAACGACGGCACTTATACTTTCAGCTTTGCGGAATTCGGATGCAGAAGAAGACTTTCAAGAGAGTGGGAAGACGTTGTCGTAAAGAGACTGGTCACAGAGACAAAGAACTGCGTTGGTACTTCAAATGTGTATCTTGCAATGAAATACAATGTAACTCCTATCGGTACTTATGCACACGAGTTTGTGCAGATGTATCAGGGCATCGACTCTATCCCTCTTGCTTACACAAATCACTACGCAATGAAGGACTGGTATGACGAATACGACGGCGATAACGGTACAGCACTTACGGATACGATCACGACAGATCTTTTCCTGCTTGACTTCAACCGCTCTATGGTAAACAATTACACAGGTGTACGCCATGACAGCGGAGATCCCTATGAGTGGGGCGAGAAGATCATCGCTCACTATAAAAAGTACGGAGTTGACCCTAAGACAAAGCTTCTGCTTTTCAGCGACAGTCTTGATTTTGACAGAGCACAGAAGCTCTACGATTATTTCTGCGATAAAGCAAAGGTATCTTTCGGAATAGGCACGTTCTGCTCGAATGATACTGAGGAAAAGGCACTGAATATCGTTATCAAG
>JAEEGL010883563.1_pt1 | contig 16512 bp, 14 predicted proteins | sample 9134231 | NCBI WGS metagenome assembly JAEEGL01 (sample SAMN16246548, study PRJNA631951) | gut metagenome | biome: gut microbiome; feature: rumen; material: fiber-attached | host: Bos | place: Iran: Karaj | collected 2018-10
ACAAAAAGGCGGAGAAAAGCTCCTGCAACTACGGCTTTCATATGGCGGTTTCCGAATGGAACGATGCGAGAAAAGCCGAGGTCGACGATATGTTCCGTGCGGGCGTCAGCTCGTTTAAGATGTACATGGTCTATGATGCAATGAAGGTCAACGACGGGCAGATCTACGATGCGCAGAAGTTCATCGGCGCGCGCGGCGGCGTCATCGGCGTGCATTGCGAAAACTACGATGTATTGCAGGCGCGCATCGCCGAAGAGAAGGCAAAGGGGCATCTCGATCCTGCAACACACCCCGTCACGCGTCCGCAGGCAGTCGAGGCGGAGGGCGTAGCGCGGCTGATGCGCATTGCGGAGCTTTCCGGCGCGCCCGCGTGGGTGGTGCATCTTTCCACAGCAGACGGTCTGGAAGAGGTACGGCGCGCGCGTAAGCGCGGCGTCGAGGTCTATGCTGAGACATGCCCGCAGTATTTCACGCTTGATGTCAAACAGTACGGCGAACCAGACGGCGCGAAGTTTGTGATGTCGCCGCCGCTGCGGGAGGCGCGCGATCGCGCGGCGATCCTCGACGGCATGAAAAAGCGGGATATCGACTTTATCGGCACCGATCACTGCTCGTTCACGATGGAACAGAAAGCGCTCGGCAAGGATGATTTTTCGAAGATTCCGAACGGCGGCGCGGGCGTACAGAACCGTGCGGAGCTCGTCTATACCTACGCGGTCGAAGCCGGCGCGATCACGCTTGAGCAGATGGCGCTTTTGTTGAGCGAACGCGCGGCGCGGCTGTTCGGGATGTACCCCAAAAAGGGCGCGATTCGGGTCGGGTCCGATGCGGACCTCGTGATTTTCGATCCGAACGCACCGCATACGATCTCCTGGAAAACAAATCTGCATAACTGCGATAATTCGCCATATGAGGGGATGCAGGCTTTGGGACGCACACGCGATGTTGTACTGAACGGCGAGCTCGTTGTGGAAAACGGACAACTGATCAAACCGAATGCGGGTCGTTTTGTGTTCCGCAAACCGTGTGAAAGGTACCGGAAATGAAGATTGCATTGGTGTTGACGGCTGCCGGCAGCAGTACGAGGTTCGGCAGCGACAAGCTGGCGTATCCGATCGACGGAAAGCCGATGCTGCTGCATGCGCTGGAACTCTACACGCGCTTGCAGGAGCGCTTCTGTACGCGCGTTGCGGTGTTGAAGCCCGATGCGGGAGAACGGAAACAGGCGGCGGAGCGCATGGGCTTTACGATTGCGGAGAATCCGCATGCAAGCGAGGGCATGGCGACAAGCGTGGTTCTGGGGACGCAGACCGCCCTGAACGCCGAACCGGACGGGATTCTGTATGCCGTGGGAGATCAGCCCCGTGTGAAGGAAGAGACGGTTTTGCGGCTTCTCAGCAAGTTCTGCGAGGACCCGACGCGCATTGTCGCGCCGATCGCGAGCGACAGACGCGGCAACCCCGTGCTGTTCCCGAAATCGCTCATTCCGGAGCTTCTGAAGCTATCGGGCGACGTCGGCGGCAGTCAGGTCATCAACCGGCACCCGGAACTTTTGGTAACCGTTTCGGCGTCTCTGGAGGAACTGACCGATATCGACGTGCACGAGACGGAACGCTATTATGCGCTGCACGGCAATATTCTGACGGTGCCGAAGCTCGGCGAACTCGACGCGGTGAAGGACGGGTATATCGTACTGAACGCCGACGGCGTGATCGAGGGCGTGTTCGAGACGCTGCCCGAGCGCTATCAAAGCGCGCAGCTTGCCGATTACGGCGATGCGCTGATCATGCAGTCGTTCTGCGACATGCACCTGCACGCCCCGCAGTATCCGATGCTCGGCATGGGCATGGACCTGCCGCTGCTGGACTGGCTCAACACCTATACTTTCCGCACCGAGGCGCGGTTTTCGGACCCCGATTACGCGCGCATGCATTACCGCAGACTTGCGGAACGTCTTGTCGGCTACGGCACGACGCGCGTTTGCATGTTCTCGTCGATCCACACGGACGCGACGCTGATTCTGATGGAGGAGCTGGAGCGCGCGGGTATTTCGGGCTATGTCGGCAAGGTCAATATGGATCGCAACGGCGCGCCGTACTATCAGGAGACGACCGAGGAAAGCAAGCGCGAAACGCTGCGCTGGCTCGACGCCTGCGATCGGTATACGCGCATCCGTCCGATGCTGACGCCGCGCTTTACGCCGTCGTGCACAAACGAGCTGATGGCATGGCTCGGAAAGCTCGCAAACGAGCGGAAGCTGCCGGTGCAGTCGCATCTGTCCGAGAACACAAGCGAGATTGCGTGGGTGCATGAACTGCATCCGGACTGCGCGCAGTATTGGGAAACCTACGATCAATACGGGCTGTTCAAGGGCGATACGTTGATGGCGCACTGCGTTTACAGCGACGCGCGCGAGCGCGAGGCGATCAAGGCGCACGGCGTGACCGTCGTGCACTGCGCGGATTCGAACACGAATCTGGTAAGCGGCATTGCGCCGGTACGGACCATGCTCGACGAGGGCGTAAAGGTGGTTTTAGGCAGCGATATCGCGGGCGGCGCGCATCTTTCGATGCTCAACGTCATCCAGATGTCGATTCGCGCGTCCAAGAACAAGCGCATCGAATCGAACCGGGCGGTGCCGTTTCTGTCGGTCGCTGAGGGATACTATCTCGGCACGACCGCGGGCGCGCTGTACTTCGGCGCAAAGCCCGGGTTTCAAAAGGGCGACAGGCTCCATGCCGTTGTGATCGACGATCGTGTCTATCCGGATACCGAACGGCTCAGCTTGCGCGAGCGGTTCGATCGCGCGGTCTATATTGCGGAGCCCAAGGACATCGTCGCGGTCTACGGCGAGGGCAAACGACTCAAATAAATCGGTCGATTGCATGGAAAATCAAATAACACATATCCTAACCGAAAAACGGGGGATATGTGTTTTTTTATGTGGACCGCAAGAATCGTTTTGCTGCTCATCGCGCTGCTGCTGTCGGGCGGGTGGTTCGATCGTCTTTTCGACCGCAAACGGAAGATCGCCGCGCTGGCCGCGCTGCCCGCGCTGTTTGCGCTTTCCTTTGTGCCGCCTTTGAAGGAGACCTATGTGCATGCGTATGCAGCGCCGTGCGCGTTCTTGCTCATCACCGCGCTGCTGTGTCCGACCGACCGTCCGATCGGCGCGGCGCTTGCCGCCGCCTTTGCGGGGATTGCCGGGTGGAAACTCATGGATTCGTTCCCGCTGTTTGTTGAGCTCGGTCTCTTGACTGCCGTGCCCGCCGTTGCATTTTCCCAGTTCTATTGCCGTGACCGCAACGCAAAGGCGCTTGCGGTTGCCGCGGCGCCGTTCTTTATGCTGTTCTGCCGCACGGTGGGGGATTACACCCTCTTTGAAAGCGCGGTGCTTGAGCTCGGCAACGGCGACGCGCTGACGGCGCAGACGTCCGGACTGTTGCTGCTGTTGCTCGGCGGCGCCGTTTATGAACATGTTCCGATACGCGTAAAGCGCATTAAGCCTCTTGCATGATCAATTCAAAAAGAAAACGCCGTCCGAGGACGGCGTGAAGCGGCTGCGTTATTGTTCATATACGCGCGGGACGCGGTCGGAAATCGAGAGCAGGATCTCGTAGGAGATCGTATCCGCCTTGTCCGCAAGCTCGTCCGCGGTAATCTCCTGGTTGCCCTGCCGACCGATCAGCACGGCTTCGTCGCCGACGGCGACGTTCGGAACCTCGGTGACGTCGACCATCATCTGATCCATACAGATCGTACCGACCTGCGGGCAGCGGATGCCGCCGATCAACACGTCGGACTTGCCGGTCAGACACCGCTTGTAGCCGTCGCCGTAGCCGATCGGCAGCGTCGCGATGCGCGTGGTGTGCGCGGTCGTATACCGGAGTCCGTAACTGACGCCCTCGCCCGCGGGCAGCGTCTTGAGGTTCGAAATGTGCGTTACGAGCGACATCACGGGCGTGAGACCCGTCTTTGCCGTGCGGCGCGGATCGGGATGGTAGCCGTACAGCGCAATGCCGAACCGGACCATATCGTACTGAAGCTCCGGGAAATCGAGCGTCGCGCCGGAGTTGGCGGCATGCACAATCGGCGTAAAGCCGCGTTCATGGATGCGTGCAATGAATGCGTCGAATCGCTGCGCCTGCAGCTTGGTGAACGCCGGGTCGGATTCGGACTTCGCAAAGTGCGTGAACGCGCCGGTCATCTGCACATGCGGGCAGGCGTCAAACGCGTCGAGCAGCGCGTCGAGCATATCGTTATCGAGTACGCCGATGCGGCGCATGCCGGTGTCGAGCTTGACGTGCGCATGCGCGTCCTTGCCGGCCGCCTTTGCACAGCGCTCGAGCGCGTAGACCTGCTCGGGCAGAAAGACGGCGGGGGTGAGATCGTTTGCGACGACCGCGGGGATGTGATCCGGATCGGTGACGCCAAGAATCAGAATCGGAATGGTGACGCCGTGCGCGCGAAGCCGGAGACCCTCTTCGGGGATCGCAACCGCCAGCATATCGACGAGACCGGACTGCTCGAGATAGCGCCCGACCTCCTTGATGCCGTGACCGTAGGCGTTGGATTTGATGACCGCCAGAAACTTCGTTTCTGGCTTTAAGGAACGCTTTGCATAGCGAATATTCTTCAATAACGCGGGCAGATGGATGACCGCATAGGTACTGCGCAGCATAATAACACCTCTCTTTTCCCGTACGCAATTCTACAAGAATCGATCGAAAAAGTCAATTCCCAAGCGCTCCTTTTCGGTAAAAACAAGGTAAAATTCACCGAAAAAGTCAATTCCCAAGCGCTCCTTTTCGGTAAAAACAAGGTAAAATTCACTCCTTCATATTTTATCGAAAAAAACTTTACAAATTATTCAAAAACACTTGCAATTTCAAGACCTTGGTGCTAAAATGGGATAGACAATACAAGATATAGGGGTTTCTATGGTCAGAATCATTTCCGGAACGGCGCGCGGACGAAAAATCGAAACGCGCGAGGGCATGGAAACCCGTCCGACGCTCGACCGTGTCAAGGAAGCGATCTTCGGTTCGGTGCAGTTTCAAATTCCGTACGCCGATGTGCTCGATCTCTTCTCGGGCAGCGGCAATCTGGGACTGGAGGCGTGCTCCCGCGGGGCGAAGACCGCGGTGCTCAACGACCGCGACGCGGCGTGTACGGCGATCATCAAACGGAATGCCGAAACACTCGGCTTTTCGGATCGCGTGCGGGTGCTGAACCTTGACTATGCGGCGGCGATCGAAAGGCTTACGGCGGACGGCGCTTCGTTCGATCTGGCGTTTTTAGACCCGCCGTATCGGGAGGGAATCTCGGCGGATGCGGTAAAACGCCTTTTCGAAAGCGGGCTGATTCGCGAGAACGGTCTGGTGATCTTGGAGCATGCGTCGGAGCTTGTGCCGAAGGACGAACCCGGCATATACCGCGTGAAGCGGTCGAAGAAGTTCGGAAGGTGCGGCTATTCGCTCATAGAGGAGGACAGGAAATGAAGATCGGCGTGTATCCCGGCAGCTTCGATCCGTTCACGATCGGGCATCTGGACGTGCTGAAAAGCGCGGCGGAGCTGTTCGATCAGGTCTATGTGGCGGTGCTGAACAACAGCGCAAAATCGCCGGTGTTCACCGTCGAAGAGCGTATCGATATGATCGATCGCATGATCGAAGCCGAGGGCTTTCAAAATGTCCGGTCCGGCTCCTTTTCGGGACTGCTCGTCGACTACGCGAAGCATGTCGACGCGCACTATATCATCCGCGGATTGCGGGCGATCACGGATTTCGAATATGAATTCCAGATCGACGCCGTGAATCGCCACCTGCAGCCGGAGGTTCGCACGGTGTATTTCATGGCAAACCCCGCGCATTCGTTCCTTTCAAGCTCGAATGTGCGTGAGATCGGAGAATTGGGCGGTTCCATCGAGGGACTGGTTCCGTCCTGCAATATCAATTATTTACGGGAAAGGTTGGCAAGGCAGAAATGAACGGAGTACAGACGATGAAGATCTTCAGCATTCTATCGAAGATCGAACAGCTTGTGGAGGAGAGTCCGAAGCCGAAATTCAACAACGCGGGCAATCGCCGCATCATCGACGCGGATGAGCTCGGCGCGCTTTTGGAGGATCTCAGGACGACGATCCCCGAGAATATCCGCAAGGCAAGCGGTATTCTTTCCGACAAGGAGAATATTCTGCGTGACGCAAACGAGCAGGCAGACCAGATTGTCGCGGATGCGCAGCGTGAAGCGAACGAGCTGCACGATCAGGCACAGGAAGCGGCGGAAAACGTGTATCGTCAGGCAGTCGCGGAGTACGAGGGCCTGATTGCGGAGAGTTCCGTCTATCAGGAAGCTTTGAAGCGCGCGGACGATCTGCATCGTGCGGCGGAGGAGAATGCGGACTCGATCTGCAACGGCGCGCGCGCCTATGCGGACGACATTCTTGCCGACGTGCAGCGCTATCTCAACGACTACATGAAGATGATCAACGGCAACCGCGAGGAGCTTGACGTCCGTCAGCGTCCAGAAATGCCGGAGATCAATATCCCGACGCCCGATCCCGCGCCGATCTCGATGCCGGTACAGGAGCCGGTGCCTGCGTCCCGCCGTCAGGCGGAGCCTGCGCGTCCGCAGAAGGCGCAGCCCGCAAAGCGCCCCGCGCCCGTCGAAGACGACGAGGATGAAGAACCGCCGAAGCCGCGCAAGAAGGGCTTCTTTGCCCGCATGCTCGGCATAGAGGAGGTCGAGGAGGACGAGGAAGAAGCGGACGATTACGAGGAAGAGGAAGAGAAGCCCAAGAAGAAAAAGAAGGGCCTGTTCTCCTTTATGTCCGCTGATGATGAGGAGGACGAGGAAGAGGAGGAGTAACCCGCTCTTTCAGAACCGATTCCGTATATATCTATTATCTATCCGAGGGGGGCGCTCCCTCGGATTTTTCTTTTGGATGATTTGCAGCAAATTGCGCCTTTCGTTCGTCTTATAGGTGAAAGGAGTCGAACATGGAGCTGAAAAATAAGAAAGCCGAACGCGACCGCGAAATCGTGCGCATCGTCGAAACGTATTCCGATATGCTGATGCGCATCGCGCTGCACCGTATGCCGAGTATTGCGTCGGCGGAGGATGCGGTACAGACTGCGTTCGAGCGGCTGATCCGGCGTCAGCCGCGATTCGAAAGCCGCGAGCACGAAAAGGCGTGGCTGATCCGCACGATCATTCGCGTCTGCATCGATGAGATGCGCAAAGTGGCGCGCCGTCCAAGCGTACCGCTGAATGAAGAGATCGCAGAGGCGTATTCCGAGGAGAGCTTCGAACTCTTAGAGACGGTTCGCACGCTGCCGGAGAAGGATCGAGACGCCGTGTATCTGTTCTATTATGAGAACTACTCGACCGCCGAAATCGCAAGAATTCTGGGCGAGCGCGAGGGCACGACGCGTTCGCGCCTCAGTCGGGCGCGCAAGGCGCTCAGAACGATCATGAAAGGAGAACTCGATGAGCAAGTTATATAATGCATATGACGCGATTGCCGCGTCTGATACATTCAAGCAGCGCATGGTGCGCACCTTGCAAAGCGACAAGACGGAAAAACCGATCGGACTGCATCTCAACCGGCGCGTCGCTGTTCTGATTGCCGCCGCAATCCTGCTCTTGGCAGTCGGTACTGCGGTTGCGGTCAGCCTCTCCACGGTCGGCAGAATCAAGGAGAACACGGAACAGCGGCTCGAAACGAGCGAGGATGCGCGCTATCTCGAGGCGCGCAGGGCGGCGGAAGCATATGTGGATTCAACATTGTTCGAAACGCCGGTTGCGGGCACGGCAACGGTCGGCGATCTGAAAATGGACCTTGTTTACCTGTTGAACGACCCGCACGATCTGCAGCTTTGCTTTGATCTCACAGGCGACACGACCGGTGTACTGTTGACATTTGATCCGGAATTTATAGAGGACAACCGGACAGCGCAGGAAACGCTTACACAGTTTGAGACCTTCTGCGCGGTCGGCACGGATGCGTGCGATTTTCGGCTGACCTACAAGGGCAAGGACTATGCGCCGTACTGTCCGGTCGGCGAGTCAATCGCCGCGGGAACCTATCTTGAACATTTCTCCATGCTGTTCAAGACGCTGCCAGACGTACTGCAAAACAGCGATGAGCTGACGTTCTCGGGTACGCTGCACCGCTATGACAAAGACGGCAACCGTCTGGGCGAGATCGGATCGTTTTCGATTCCGTTCCGGTTCGAGGAAACCGAGGAAATGCGCGAACAGCGCATCGAGGAACAGACGCAGAAGGCGCTCGAAAGTATTCGCGAGACCGATGCCTACCGGCACGAGCTCGTATCCAGCCTGCCGGATGAGGCGACGCCGATCGAACAGGATCTCGGCGACGTGACGATTGCAGACGTTGCGGCAAACGACGAAGGGCTGCTGCTCGGCGTGCGCTATCACACCGAGACCGATACGATATGGAACGCGCAGATGCTCAGCTTCTTCATGAACGGCTACTATGTTGAATCGTCGATGCTTGGCATGACGGATGATCCGATCGGTGACGGCACGTCGATTCTGACGCTGCTGCTGCATCTGCCGTACTACGCCGCGGAGGAATACCTCCCCGATACGTTGACGATCGCCTGCGAGCGATACCGCAAGGAAGCGGAGACGCATAAGATGTTCGATGATAACGGCAATATCGTGGATCAGACGCAGCCAGCCTACGAGCCGATCGACTTTGTGTTTCGCTACGACCGCAAGACCGGAAAGGTCACGCTGCCGAAGGATGACGCTGAGCGCGTGCAGTGGTTTGCAAAGCCGAACCTTCCGGGAGAAAACCCGATGATGTCGTTCGGCATGAGCGGCAAGGCGATCACTGTCAAGAACGTTTCCATGGAGCAGAACGGCACCGCGGTCACGATCGAGCGCGTCCTGTTCCGTGAGGACGGCAGGCTTGCGATCTATTACAGCGCGGATCACCTCGCCTGTGAAGTGCTGGCGTTGGAGACCTTCCCGGCGGAGGTTCTGATCAACGGCAGACCGGTCAAACGCTACACGGAAAAGGACCTCTGGGGCACCTCGTTCGATTATCACATGAGCGACAGCGCAATCCGGGATTTCCTCGACACCTACAGCATGGAAAAGGTGCGCTGGGTGCGCGATATCTGGGAGGTCGTCCCACCGATGCGCCTCGACATGTACGACGGTCCGATCACGATCGAGATCAGGGACTGGGAGCTTTACGACCTCAGCAGCGAGGGCGAGCGCGTGAAGGTCGGCACCTTCCGCTTCACCTTCACGGTCGACCCGAAGGACGCCTACAATTCCAACGGCAGGGATTGAACCCCAAAACGACAGTGCCGGAGGGTTCGCCCTCCGGCATTTTATAGGAGAATTCCATGAAACGATTCCTTATCATCTTACTTTTGACGCTGCTCCTTGCCTGCGTCCCGACGCCGGAGGAGGATTATGTGGTCGGAAAGGCACCGAGCGAAACGGTGATTTTGAATACGGCAAGCATGGACGTTTCCGCGGACAGTACGCCTGCACCGACGTTCTGCGTGAACAACGTTTCGGTCGACAAGGGTTCGCTTTCGGAGATTCGCTTTTCGGCGACGCTCGAGCACATGGATACTGCGGTCTGTCCGGTTTATCCTTTGAAACCGGTTTCCTTCGATGTGGAAACGGTAGAACGGCTGATTTCGGCGTTTGCGCCGGATACGCGTATTTCAGTCGGCGAAGGGGAGATGACACTTGCGGATATCGAAGCGGAGATTGCGGAAACGATTCGGCACATCAACAACGTCGACACCATGACATTCGATTCCGAAGCGGACAAGGCGCAGTATCTTTCCGAGGAACAGGAAATATTAACGGAACTGCAGGAGGCGTATCGTCGCGTGCGGGACATGCCCGTCGGGTTTGTCGAAGCGGCGGCGCTGGTCGAGCCGGAAAAGGTTGATTTCCGTTTGATCGACGCATCCGGAATCACCGTCGCAAAAGGAAAGATTACCTGCGGGATCGAAGCGGGCGATCCGCGTTCAAGTTTGTTCAGTATCGTCCGACTCACGGACGAAGATGCGCCGTTTGATCCCGCGGAACAGAATGAAACGGCGCTGAAGCCGATCTGCGAGGACTATCTTTCGAGAGCGGGTGTCGATGGCTTTGCGTTTAACTGTGCCGAGCGTCGTCGGGAACAGATAACGGATATGCTTTATACAAGGACGTTTCCCCAATTGCCCTATTCAGCAGCGTACGGCATTACGCCGCTGCAATGGCGGGATTACGACGACGGCACGCTGTTTACGGAACCGGCGTGGAGCGATGAATCCATCCGCTTCGAGTGCAAAAACGGTCGGGTCGTGAGAGTGGATTGGGTATCGAAATCCGAGATCGGACAGGCAGTGCGGGAGGTTTCGGTGCTGCCGTTTTCGGATCTTTTTCATAGGATTGTCAACGGGCTGACCTTTCAATACAGCGTTCCGTGTGATCGGGAGGAGCAGTCGCATCGCATCGAGATCAGCCGCGTTCAGCTCGGTATGAAGCGTGTGCCGGTTTACGGTTCCGTCGGGCAGTATCAGCTGATTCCCGCTTGTACGGTAATCGGACGGTTCGTAATCAGATATCGAGCGCCGGAGGACGCAGAGCAGCGCATTCTCGATCAAAACATGGAATGGTATGAGGGTGAGGGCGTTCTGCTCGTGCTGAACGCGATCGACGGCAGCATTGTCGGATAATACGAAACAAAAAGCGGGCGCCGTACGGCGCCCGCTCGGTTGTTTTGGAAATTAAGAGAAGAATTTGATGAATGCGTCGGTGAGGATCGGGAACTTGCCGGAGTATGCGATCAGCATAAACACCGCAAAGCTCAGCGTCAGAATGACGCACAGAAGCCGCATGATCAGCCATGCGAGCGCATAGCGCTTCAGCGAGATGTTCTTCGGACGGCCGCAGCCCCAGATGAACAGGAAGATGATGCCGATGACCGGAATGTGGAACAGGATCGTCGAGAAGATATAGCCCGCCGTCGTCATCAGCGAACGCGAATCCGTCGCATAGACCGGCCGCGTCTCGGGCGCAGGCTCGGGCTGTTTCACAGGCGCGGGTTCGGGCGCGGGCGTCGGAATCACAACCGGCTCGGGCTTCGGCTCCGGCGCGGGTTCGGGAATCACAACCGATTCCGGTTCCCTGACGGGTTCGGGTTCGGGAGCCGGTTCGGGTTCGGGAACAGGCTCGGACTCCGGCACGGGTTCCGGTTCGGGCGAAATGACGGCTTCCGGTTCCTCGGCCGGTACTTCGGGCAGCTCGATCGCTTCGGGCGCGGGCTCCGCCTCGGGTTCGGGCGCGGGTGCAGGGGGCGTCATCAGCGACGCGCCGCAGTAATAGCAAAATTTGGTGTCGTCATTGACGAGATTCTGGCAAACGGGACAGGTTTTCATGGCAGACTCCTTTCTTTACGGTTCGACGGACACGCGTGTGCCGTCGAGCAGAAATGTGATCGTACCGTCCAGATCGGTGCGATATAACGCCGTACGGGTGTCGTACAGCAGAGAAAGCGTTTCCAGATGCGGGTGCCCGTAGTCGTTGTTCCTCCCGCAGGAGGCAACCGCGGCGTCCGGATCGACCGCAAGGAAGAACGAATAGCCCGTGGCGCTTGACGAGCCGTGATGTCCGAGCTTCAGCACGTTCGCGCGGAGCATGGACTGCGGAAACGTATCGAGCATGCGCTTTTCGGCAAGCGCGCCGGCATCCCCCGTGAGCAGCACTGCGGTCTCGCCGTACTGCACACGCAGTACCAGAGACGCGTCGTTCAGGTCTTCCGGTTCGGGATAGCCCGCGATCGGATTCAGCACCGTGACCGTGCAGGTCTCGCTCCATTCGATCGTCTGTCCGCCGGTCGGGTATACGACTGTACAGCCGTTGCCGCTTAAGGCGTTCTGCACCCGCGCGTACAGCAGATCCGTCTGCTGCTGCGGAATCGTAACGTACATGCCGACGGCATACGAAACGAGCACGCCCGCCATCGAGCCGATATGGTCTGCATGCGGGTGCGTCGCAACAACGACGTCCAGATCGGTCACGCCGTATCGTTCCAGTGCGTCGCGGATCGTGTCAAACGCGCCGGATGGTCCCGCATCGACGAGCATCGTCTTGCCGTCGGGCGCAATGAGCAGAACACAGTCCCCCTGACCGACCGAGAGAAACGTAACCGACAGCGCGTTTCCGGCGTCGACGGGCGCGGGAGTCGGACGGGCTTCAAGCAGCTTGTCCCACAGCGCCGCCTTCTCCGCTTCGAGCACGTCCGGTTCGTCTGCGTGTACGCAGTTGTGCACCGGTGAACAGCCGAGCAGAAGCAGCAGCGCCGCCGAGAGAATCCATGCAAGCGTTCGATGCAGCCGTTTCATGCAAATATTATACGATACTTTCGCATGCTTTGCAAGGGGATTTCACGCCGCTTTGCAGAGAAATGCGCACGTGCGGCGCTTCCCGGTTGGCTGAGGCGCGCACGGTTTCGGCGATCTCGGCGCGGAGCTTGTACAGCAGGATGCGATAACGAATCTGTTCGAGCATGAGTCTGTCCTCCTTTGATTTCTGAATTCAGCATAAACCGTGACCTGTCCCATAAAACGGAAGGCAATGCGGAATTTGCAAATTGCGCCGTGCTGTGGTATACTGCTCTCATCAAGAAGGGAAGGATATCGGATATGAAACGCTGCATTGCAATTCCGATTTGTTTGATTCTGCTGCTGTTGATCGGCTGCAGTTGGGCGGGATGGGATCTGTTCGGAAAAGCCACGCCGGAACCGATCGCCGCGCAGGCGACGCCGCAGGAACAGGACGTGACGATTGAGCCGACCGCTACGCCTTCCGCGACACCGACCGCGGAACCGACGGCGACGCCGTATGTGCCCGACCTTTCGGGACTGCCGATCGTTTACACGGTACAGGAGGAGATTGACCGGGACGCGAACGAAGCGACGGCATTCGAATTCGACATTGATTTTGACGGCAACGAGGAAAAGGTTTTCTTCAGCTGCGACGCGGATGCGCAAACGACGACGATCACGGTCGATTCCGAAAGCATTGTGCTTGACGGCGCGCGTCCGGACCGGATGATTCTCATCGATCTCGACCCCGAAACACTGTACGCGAACCTTCTGGTGAGCATCGAACGGATGTCCGGCGATTTCTGCACGACCGAGCTGCACTATCGTGACGGCAGACTGGAAAAGGGCGCGGAAGTCTTTGATCTCTGCATCTGGGACGACGAGCAACAGGCGCTGATCTTCTATGAAACGACCGAGATGCTCGGCACCAGAGTCGGCGTGCGCAGCCACAGCGGCGAGGATCTGCATCCCGATACGGATTGGCTGACCGTGAGCTGGCTGCTCACGGAAGACGATCTTATGAACAATCGCGATTTACTGATCGAGATGGGAGAGCTTTTGCACTGCACGCGCGATGTACCCTGCGAAATCGACGGCAGGGAAGCGACGATCGCAAAGGATTCGTATCTCTATCTGGTCGGCTTCAATGAGACGCACGATACCGCCGAGGTGCGCACCGAGGACGGCGTTTCGGCGATGCTTCATCTGACTTTTGAGGACGGAACGTATAGAATCGCGGGCAAGGCGATCGACCGGTATTTTGACAATCTGTTCTATGCGGGATGAGAAAGGAACGCGTATGAAACGCCTATTGATGTTTGTACTGTGCGCATTGCTGCTTGTTTGCATCGCGTGTGATCGCGTCCCGTCGGACGCGGGCGAGACGGTGACGACGGAGCCGGATGCGGGCGATTCGCCCGAACCGCAAAGCACGAATGAACCGACCGCCGCGCCGGTCGACAGCGGCTTGCCGAAGCCGCAGTTTATCGCGAAATTCAGCACGTATGAAAACCTCAAGGAGAACGAGACGCAGGCGATGATGTTCTATTACGATCTCGACGGTGACGGCACGGAGGAGGAGATCGGCATGGCGATCGACTGGGAAGCGAATAACCTGACGATCACGGACGGCAGCCGCAGCATTGTGCTTGAGGAAAGCGCCATGCTGGATACCGTGTATCTTTGCGATCTCGATCCTGCGTCTCCGTGGTGCAACCTGATCGTCTGCGCGGACTGGGCGTCCGACGATTACGTCACGACCGTGCTGCATCCGGCAGGCGACGCGCTGATCACGGACAAGACGGTCGACGGCTGGGTCGCGTGGGTGGACGGCGCGTTCTGTGTCGATGAACGGACCGGCTTGTTCGGAACGAATTCCGGTACCCGCGCATATTGGGGCGACGCGTTTGAAACGGATTCGGAGTGGCTCGACTGCTATATGCCGACCGCAGAGGACCGAAAGGAGAACCGGCAGGAACTGTTTGAAGCCGGTATTCTGCTGCATCTGGTGCGGGACCTGCCCTGCACCGTCGACGGCCAGCCCGCGCTGATTACCAAGGGCAATTGCATCTTCCTGCTGCGCTTCCATGAGAGCTTTACGCAGGCGGAAATCTGCACCGAGGACGGCAGCGTGCACGCCATGGTTGCGATCGACTACAACCAAGACGAATGGAGCTTTATAATCGACGGCGTCGAACTGGACGCATACTTCGACAATCTGCTGTACGCAGATTGAATGACATTGATTCCGGATAAAAGAAAGGAGCTGCCGCTTGACAGCTCCTTTTTGATATGCGATCAGTGCTCGTTGAGGTTTGTGAAGCTTCCGGCGCTCATCATCCGGTAGGAGGCGTCGTCCACGGGGATCGTGAAGGTGAAGCTGAAGGTGCCCACGTATTCGCGTTCGCCCTGCTTGTTGAGATCGTAGAGCTCCCAGTCCTTGATCTCGATCGTGATCGGACCGTCGTACATATCGCGGCGCTTCGGCAGCTTCATGTTCCAGGAATCGGTGATCCAGCGCGTCTTGGACATATTGTAGGTGTTCAGAATCTCCGCAATGCGGTCGTCCGCGAGGCGGAAGTCTTCCTCGCCGAAACGGTATGCCTTGACCTCGACGCCGTCGATCGTAACGGTCTTCGGAAGCGTTTCCCAGGCGATGACCTCGCAGGCAAGGTTTTCCGCCCGATAGACGATGCAAAGCTCTCCGTCCGGCGTGAACGCCACGCGCCCGATGCGAACGGTCGTGCCGTTCTGCGTATCGGAAACGCCCTCGACGTCCCAGACGTCATAGCGCCCCTTGAAGCTGTAGACCTGATCGCCGTTGTCCATCGGGAACGTATGCGGCGTAAACCATGCGTCGCGCTCCTGATCGTCCTTCGGCAGCGTGACCTCGCCGGTCAGAAGGTTATAGCGGAACACAAACACCGTATCCTCGTACTCGTCGGAGTTCATCCAGCCCTCCGGCTCGAGCGGGATCAGCTTGTTGATGCTGCGGACGCAGCCGATCGTCACGACGTCGCCGATGTACTGCCGGTCCGCGTAATAGGGGAGACGCAGGAGATTTGTTGCCGATTGTTTGTCGGGCGCAATCTCGCTTGCAAGCTCCTCATCCGCAACGTCATAGCCGTCCATGCAGAAGTAGGTGTAGTCGATCCAGCCGATCTCCGTAAAGCGTTCAGAGAGACCGAGCAGCACGCCCTGATCGTCGGCGGAAACGTCCAGATAGGTCGTCTTGCCCGCCACGGCGTCGATGCGCGTCGCGTTCTCCGGCAGACCCGAGAGCGTGTCATGCACCGCGGCGTCGCGCTGATCGGCATATTTCATGTACTCTCTCGCCATCGCGTCGATCTCGGCTTCGCGCAGCTCGGCGGTGTAATTGTAGACGAACGGAATCGCAAAGCTGCCGATCTCGGACAGGCGCGCGCCTTGCGTATCGCAGCGATAGAGCGTGCCGGAAAAGGTCAGATGCGTGCCGTTTTCGAGCGTCCACGGGAATTCCAGAAAGTGCACGGTGCATACGCCGTCGTGATCCATGCCCGATGCGGCAACGGAATCGCCGTGATAGGCGGCATAGTCGGTCCCTTCGACGTTCAGCACAAAGCCGCAGGCGTCCTCGCCGTAGGCGCAAAGCGTGTCGAATGCGGCGACCGTTTTCTGAATCTCGCGATCCTCCCGAAAATCCGGATCGCTCAGCGCCGTGACAAAGCCGACCGTGTCGCTTTCGAGCGTATAGCGGAGCTGTGCTTCGTAGCCGTAGACCTCGATCGAAACGAGCTGCAGCGTGACGTCGCCGAGATCGGCGCTTCCCTCGAGCGGGATCACATGCGGATAGCCGTCCGCGTCGATGCGGCTCATCGCAAGCTCGCGCGCCTTTTGATAGCGTTCGTCGTCGCTCTGTTCGATGCGCTGTTCGACGACCTCGTTCAGCTGTTCTCTGGTGCTCATCGAAACCGCAACGGCGGTGCCGACGGCAAGCAGCGCGGCGAGTGCGGCGGCAAGCAGGATGATACCGCGTTTATTCGGGACGCGCACGGTGCGCTTCTCAACCGGCAGCGCCTCGAGCACCTGCTCCATTCGTTCATGATAGCCCTTGGGGACGGGCGGGAAAAGCGGATCGTTGCGATACGCGTCATTC
>JAEEGL013048237.1_pt1 | contig 16512 bp, 11 predicted proteins | sample 9134231 | NCBI WGS metagenome assembly JAEEGL01 (sample SAMN16246548, study PRJNA631951) | gut metagenome | biome: gut microbiome; feature: rumen; material: fiber-attached | host: Bos | place: Iran: Karaj | collected 2018-10
AAATGCTAATATAAAAAACGACCGATATGAAAAACCGAAAACCTGCGAAAGGGCGGGATATGATGAAAAGAGCTATTGCCGTTATATTGAGCTTTATGCTGACGCTGTCCCTCTGCGCCGTCGCCGTGTCGGCGGCGGATTATTCCGACGTCGCGGGGCATTGGGGCGAGAGCGCCATCGACGAATGGAGCGACTATAATATAATCCAGGGCAGCGGCGGAAAGTTCAGACCCAACGACCCCATGACCCGCGCAGAGCTTGCGACGGTCATCGCAAGGCTCTTGAAGCTTACCGAAAAGGCGGAGAATACCTTTTCCGACGTCCCCGCGGGCGCGTGGTATGAAGACGCCGTTTTAAAATGCGCGGCGGCGGGGATAGTCAACGGATATACCGACGGCACCTTCCGTCCCGGACAGAACGTAAAGCGCGGCGAGGCGACGGTCATGCTCGCGAGAGCCCTCGGCATAGATCCCGACTTGAAGGTCGACCTTTCGGCTTACAAGGACGGCTCGGACCTTCCGTCGTGGGCGGCGGGGTACGTAAAGGCGATGGTAAAGCTGGGGATTATACTCGGCGTTTCGGATACCGAGCTTGCGATAAACAATAACATAAACCGTGCGTCCGTCGTGACGATACTGAGCCGCGCGATAGACGAATACGTGACCGAGCCCTGCACCCTGATCCTGAGCTCGGAGAACAGCGGCATAACGATAGTCGCCTGCCCGGGCGTGACTCTGGCGGGAAAAACGGGCGGAGCGGTGCTGATCGCGCAGGGCGCGGGAAACGGAAAGACCGTCATAAAAGCGGAGACGAGAGATATTCTGGTGCGCGCATCCAACGCCGAGATCGAGCTTTCGGGCGCTTCTATCGGCTGGATCACGTTTGAAGGCGAAGACTGCTATCTCAACGCCGACGAAAAGTCCGTTATGAACGCCGTCGTGGGAGATTATACGGACGGACCGGCGCCGATACCATTTGAACAGGAGACCGACCCGACGCAGGCCGGCGGAACAGGCACCGGGACAGACACCGGAACCGGCACAGGCACGGGCACGGGTTCCGGCACGGGCTCGGGCTCGGGCACCGGCACGGGATCGGGTTCCGGCTCCGGCACAGGCACGGGCGGCGGCGTGGACAGCGGCGGCTGGACTCCTTTCTTCTGATATAATAAATAACCGAAAATAACAAAAGGCTTCCCGCCAAGGGGAGCCTTTTTCCGTTTACAGATACCATACGGGTATCGCGATCACGTTTTCTCTTAAAGTCCCGGGTTGAGAACACATGCAGATGACCGCGCCGGAGCCTCGCTTTTTGTCGGGGATCTTGTCAAGGACGGTAAACGCTCCGGCCATATCGGCAGACACGTTTGAAGCTTGTTTTATCTCTATCGGATAAAGCGTGCCGTTTTCCTCGATTATGAAATCGATCTCGCTTTCAACGGAGAACTCTTCTCCGTTCTTTTTTATCTTCTTTTTGTCTTTTCCGCGGTAATACGATACGAAATACCTGTAATCAAGTCCGCGGTTCGAATAGGATTTCAATATTTCGGAAATGACGTATGTCTCAAAAATCTGTCCGCTCATGGCTCCGCAGGCAAGAGCCTCGGGCGTGAGCCATCTCGTAAGATATGAAGCAAGTCCCGTATCCCTGAAATATACCTTCGGTGTCTTTATGGCACGCTTCAGAACCGACGGAGCGTAGGGCTCAAGGATATATATGACGCCGGTCGCCTCAAGTATGGACATCCAGTGTTTTACGGTAACTGCATCCTTGCCCGTCTCATCCGCGATGTTGGCGTAATTAAGCATCTGCCCCGTTCTCGCGGCTACCGCGGTCATAAATCTGCGGAAATCGTTAAGGTCCTGAACGGCTGTCAGCTTTCTTACGTCACGTTCGAGGTAGGTCTTTATATAGCTTGCAAAGAACAGAGACCAATCGACGTCCCTGTTCTGAAGCTCGGGATATCCGCCGCGATGGATATGCTCCCAGATGTTTTCGACCGGAAGGATATCGCTGCTTCTGCGCATGATATAATCCATGGTGGGTATAAACGGGTCTTTGAACCGGCTTTTTTGTATTTCTCTGAGCGAAAGACCGCCGAGCTCAAGGACGCCGACTCTGCCGGAAAGAGATTCGGAAGCCTTTTCCATAAGCTCGAGCGGTTGAGAGCCCGAAAGACAGAAGAGCCCGCGCTCGCGGCTTTCGTCGCATTTGATCTTTATAAATCTGAATAAGCCGGGAGCTCTCTGCACTTCGTCATAAATGACGGGCGGCGGATTGAGCATCATGAACTCGTTGGGATTCTCGTTTGCCTGCGCTTCAATAAACGGATCGTCGACGGCAACGTATCTTTTTTCGGGAAACATTTCCCGAAGAAGGGTAGATTTACCCGTTTGACGCGCGCCCGTAAGAAGCACGCCTTTGAAAGAGCGGTCGGTTTTTGCTATTACGTCTTCTATATGACGATGAATAAAATCCATTTTTCCTCCGAAATTCGACTGATCAAGAATCTGATTCAATATTCGTCGAAATAATATCATGGTTTTTGCAAAAAGTCAAGACTCCTTTATTGTATATACACAAATTGTTCTGAAAAACAGAATACTGTGCGGAAAACAGTAACGGAAACGGCGATTTTTGTGCCCGAACTTAATTGACGCAAACAAAATTGTATATTAAAATAGTCTGTAAGAATGGGCAAGAATCCTTAAAAAATCAGTCATATTTCTTAGGAGGTCTTAGCAAATGAAGAAAAACTCATTAAAGCTCGCGTTGGCTTTCCTCGTGACGGTCGTTCTTTGCGTTTCCGTCATGATGATCACCGCGCTGGCTGACGACGCGGTAAGTGCGGGAACAAAAGAAGATCTTTACGATTATATCACGACGGCTCCCGCAAGCGCGACGAGAACCATAACCGTGACGGATGATATAGTTGTCGACGACGTAGCGACAAGTTATAAATATGCCGTTCCGGCAGATGCTACGGTCATAATCACGGCGACTGAAAGACATTCCATAACGATGAACCGTGCGTCAGGCAGTGAATGGGCTTTGCTGTATGCCAACGCCAGCGGCGGAACCCACAAGCTTACCGGAAATATTACGCTTGACTGCACCGGTTCGGCTCCCAATCAGATCGGAGCCCGCGCACAGAACGGCGGCACGGTCATAATTGAAGACGGCGTAATTATAGACGGCTTTAAACTTTATGGCCTTCGCTGCGACACCGGCTCCACGCTTGTGATCAGCGGCGGCACGATTCAGAATTGCGGAAAGACGTCCGGAGCATGCGGCGTCAGAATACAGGGAACTGCAACGATAACCGGCGGCACGATCAGCAACTGCACGGGCAGCTACGGCGGCGGTATGTATCTTTACAACGCTACCCTGACGGCCCCGATAACCGGTCTCACGATAGAAAACTGCACGGCGGCACAGTGCGGCGGCGGTATATGCATCGAGGGCGACGTTGCCGTCACTCTCGGAACGGGCACGATCATAAGCGGAAATACCGGAACGACCTACGGCGGCGGCGTTGCGAAGCTGAGCAGCGCGACCACAGCGCTCACGATCGACGGCGCGACGATAATCGACAACACGACTCCGGCTTACGGCGGCGGCATCTGTGTTTACAGCTCATCCACTAAATCGACCTCGTTTATAATGAACAGCGGAACGATATCCGATAACACCGCGACGTCCGGCGGCGGCGGCGGTATCTCCTTCGCCGGAGACTACGGCAGGGCCGAGTTCACCGGCGGCTCGATCACCGGCAATACGGCGAGCGGAAACGGCGGCGCATTTAGCTTCAAAGGCGTTTCCTGCACCATTGCGGGCGGCGACTTTGCGGGCAACACCGCTTCCGGAGTCGGCAACGACATATTCCTCGGCTCCAGCAGCACGAGAGGCGCCGGAACTACGGCGAATATTGAGGGCGAAATAGCGGGCGAGATATATCTCACCGGCGACGCCGAGACCTACCTTGTCAAGACGGGCGATTTCGAGTGGGACGCTCCGGTCGTCATCCGCGTGAGTGAAGATACCGAAACGGGCAAGATCCTCGTAGACTCGGCGCTCTCGACCGACGCGGCGAAGTTCACCGTCAAGATGAACGGCGACGTGGGAGTGGCTCCGACGTTTGACGGCGGCAATCTCATCTGCACCGTATATAGCTATACTATAGTTGACGCCGAGACGGGAACGACCAAGACCTTTACGGCCAAAACGATCGATCCCGACGAGACGATAATCGACTTCGCGACTCTTACCGCTGAGGGCGACTTCGCGGGAGAAAGCGATACCTGCTTCATCGGTTTTGCGGAGGTCACCGATTACGGCGAGACGACGGCTTCCCTCGACGCCCTTTATAGAGCGGGCGGAAGCGCGACGGCTGCGGACCTCGACGGCAAGACCCTTTACGCGACGTGGATCGAGCTGAAGACGGCTCCTAGCGCGTCGATAAAGCTTGCCGGCGCGGGATCGGGCATCCGTTTCGTGACCCTGATCGACACGGTCACGATGGCAAAGATAGGAATGCCGAACCTTACGGAATCGGAGTACTCCGCGGGAACGACGCCCGGCGTTCGCATAGGCCTTTATATAACGAAGGATTACGGCGGAAGCGGAACGACGAAGTCCTATTATATGGACGGCGGCAAGGCGTATGACGAGCCGTGGTACGGAGACGAGCAGTATGACGGCTTAGCTAACGACCGCGGAGATAAGCACGCCTTCTCCTTCGGACTTCAGCTTTCGGAAACGCAGTATGAATACGAGTTCACGCCGCGTGCGTTCTTTGACGTGGTATACACGGGAGGCGATCGCGTGGAGAGAGGCGAAGACACCCCGATCGACGAGACCCGCAATCCGGGAGAGCCGGTTCAGAGATCGGCGAGATGGGTAGCGCAGCAGTATGCGGCCTATCTTGCGGACGACGGACAGAACGACGAATACGATCATGATTATCTCGGACTTCTCGTGGCGCAGATGAACAAGCTCTGCGAGATATCCGGGCTGACATTCGACAAATCCAACAAGACCTTTTCGTGAGTGAGAAGAGAAAGAATCGGAGGTAAAAGATAATGAAAAACATTTATGAGATCCCCGAGATGAAGATAATCCTTCTTGCCGCGGAGAGCATAATGACGAGAAGCGGCGAGGCCGGCGGCGACGACGATATGACCGGCGAATGGGAAGAAGAATGATCCTGCGATGATCAAAAGCCGAGAGCTTTTTGCTCTCGGCTTTTTCTGTCTCAATAAATTGTTTGCGTGATCGGCATAATGTGTGATATAATATCCGCAGGAAAGTCTTGCCTTGCAAGCCTTTTGCGTCTTCGACGCTCATCGCTTCACTCGCCTGCGGTATTGACGGCTTCGCAAAAATGCCCTTGCAAGCAAGCATTTTTGCTTCATAGTAAAATATCATAAAGTAATATGCTTTGACGCGGCGGCATATATTTTCCGAAGACAGACAAGGGCGCGGGTGCGGATAAGGTATGAAAGATATTTCTTTTCGGAGAGTGATATCATGCCTCTTTACGCCGCGCTTATTCTCGGAGCCGTTCAGGGCCTCTGCGAGTTCCTGCCCGTCTCGTCGTCCGGACATCTTGCACTTTTGTCCGGTTTTTTCTCCCTTTCGGAATATATACCCGACCGGCTCGCATTTGAAACGGTGCTCCATCTCGGGACGCTCGCGGCTGTGGTATTCGCTTTTCGGGGCAGGATAAAGGAACTTTTGCGCGAGGGCGCGGCAATGGCTCTCGACGGTTTCAGGATAAAGGCTCTGCCACGGCGCAGGCTCGTCGTCATGCTCCTTGTCGCATCCCTGCCTCTCGCGCTCGGAGCGCTGTTGGAAAACGCGGCGGCGTTCGCGACCGAAAGCCCCGTACTTATCGGGGCGGGGCTGTGCGCCACGTCTTGCCTGCTCTTTTGCGCGGCCCGCGCGCCAGCGGGCGTAAAGACAAGTGAAAACGCGTCCTTTTTTTCGGCGCTCGAGGTCGGGCTTTTACAGCTCGCGGCGGTATTCCCGGGCGTCTCGCGCTCGGGCGCGACCTTCTGCAGCGGAGTCCTTTGCGGATACGACGCGGACTTTGCTCTCGACTTTGCTTTTCTGCTCTCGCTGCCCGCCGTCGCGGGGGCGGCGGTATTTAAGCTTCCGGCGCTTTTCGCGTCGGGCGAGGCGGCAAAAATGCTCCTTCCGTGCGCCGCGGGCTTCGCGGCTTCGGCTCTCGCGGGGTTTGCCGCGATAAAGACCCTGAGACTGCTTGTGCGTAAAAACGGCTTTTGGATATTCGGCATCTACTGCGCGCTTTCGGGCGCGGCTGTCATAATAACATCTTTGATCAGAGGTTAGAAAATGGCGACTGAAAAGAAAAAAACAACGACAAAAACAAAATCTCCGGTTAAGGCTTCGTCCTCAAAGGGAAGCAGGACCAAAAAGAGGGAAAAAGCCGACATCGCCTTTTACAGAGGACTGTGGGCGGCGCTCTATCTGTTCCTCGCCTTTTTGGCGTGCCTTTCGGCATGCTCGGTCGGCGGCTTTCTCATAAAGGGCTACGACTGGCTTTTCCGCACGCTCGTAGGCTACGGCTCCGCCATCCTGCCCTTCGTGTTCATGTCCGCGGGGCTCATCCTCCTTATAAAGAGGAAAAAGGGCAAGGCAAGGTTCAAGGTCGCCGCGCTGCTCGTCCTTCCCGTCGTCGTCGGCGCCATAAGGCAGGTCACCCTGAGAGCATGCGACTGGAAGGAGTTCGGCAATCTCGGAGCGACGGGCAGAGAGCTTGCGTCGGGCGGTTTTATAGGCGGCTTTTTCGCCGACCTTTTAAACAGCGCCCTTTCGAGAGTCGGCGCCCTTATCCTGCTTTATCTGCTCATCGTCGCGGCGCTTGCCGTCGCCTTCTCCGAGCTTATTATCAGGGCGATCGATACCGTCCGCAATATGCGTCCCGAGCGTGAGGACGATCCCATCCCGGCCCGCCCGGCGGAGAGGACCCCGGCCGTCGCCGTGACAAAAAGACGCAGTATAGACGTTTACGAGGAGGATCCGGAAAAGAAGCCCGCGCAGAAAAGCGGCAAGTCCTTCCTCGATATGTCCGATATAACCCGAAGCAGCGACAAGACCGGCGATAAGAGCGCCGAGAGATACGATCCGACGGCGCCGCGCACACCCAGATTCGAGACGGTAGACGCCGTGTTCACCGCGCCCGCGAAGACTGAGGAGGAAAAGACGCCCGAGGTGTCCTTCAAGCCCGAAGAACCCGTAAAGCCCGCGGAGCCGGTCATCCCCGTCAAAACGCTGAAGCAGGACGCAAAGAAGACGGCTGAGGAAGTCAAAAAGCAGAACGACGCCGTCGCAAAGCAGATAGAAGCCGCGCTCGGCGGAGATGCCGAGGTAAAATACATGTATCCGCCCATAAGCCTTCTTAACGAGGGCACGGGCGCGAGAAAGGGCTCGGCCGAGGCTATAAAGAGCTGCGGCGAGCGCCTTATGGACACCCTGCAGAGCTTCGGAGTAGAGGCGACGCTCGTCGACGTCACGGCGGGACCGACGGTCACCCGCTTCGAGATACAGCTCCAGAGGGGCGTAAAGGTATCCAAGGTCGAGAACCTCAGCGTTGAGATAGCGCTCGCGCTCGGCGCTCAGGGCGTGCGTATCTCCACCATACCGGATAAAAACGCCATAGGCATAGAGATACCCAACGAGGTATCCGAAACGGTCGCGATACGCGACATAGTCGGCTCGCAGGCATTCCGCGACAGCTCCTCCAAGCTTTCCTTTGCCGTCGGCAAGGACATAGGCGGCGACTGCGTCATAGGCGACATAGCAAAAATGCCCCACATGCTCATAGCCGGAACGACCGGCTCGGGCAAATCGGTCTGCATAAACTCCATACTCATAAGTCTGCTTTACAAGGCGACGCCCGAGGAGGTCCGCCTTATAATGGTAGACCCCAAGATGATAGAGCTCAAGGTATACAACGGCATACCTCATCTTCTCATACCCGTCGTCACCGATCCCAAGAAGGCGGCGGGCGCCCTCAACTGGGCCGTGGGGGAGATGATGAAGAGATATCAGCTCTTCTCCGAGGCGGGAACGAGGGATCTGAGGTCCTACAACGCCGAGATGAAGAAGAGAGAGGGCGGACAGACCCTGCCGCAGGTAGTCATCGTCATAGACGAGCTGTCCGACCTTATGACCGTCGCGAAGAACGAGGTCGAGGAAGCCATCATCCGCATAGCGCAGATGGCGCGTGCCGCGGGCATGCATCTGATCGTCGCGACCCAGCGCCCCTCCGCCGACGTCATCACGGGACTTATCAAGGCAAACGTCCCCTCGAGGGTAGCCTTCGCCGTCTCCTCGCAGATAGAGTCGAGGATAATACTCGATCAGCAGGGCGCCGAAAAGCTGATCGGGCGCGGCGACATGCTTTACAGCCCGCTCGGCGGCGGTAAGCCGCGCAGGGTGCAGGGCTGCTTCGTCTCCGACTCCGAGGTCGAAAAGGTCGTCGAGTTCATCAAGAACAACGGCGGCACGGCGGACTACAACGACGAGATAATCAAGCACATAGAGAACCACGGCAACAAGGAGGCCGCCGCGGCGGCGGGAGCCGCGGGAGCCGTCGACTCGGGTGACGACGAGATGCTCGACGCCGCGATAGACGTCGTCATGGAAAGCGGACAGGCCTCCACCTCCATGCTCCAGCGCAGGCTCAAGCTCGGCTACGCCAGAGCCGCGAGGATAATGGATATGATGGAGGAAAAGGGCATAATCGGCGAATACGAGGGCTCAAAGCCCCGTCAGATACTCATCACCCGCGATCAGTGGAACGAAATGAAGCTGAGGAAAAAAGAGAATGAATAAAGAGCCCCGCTCTTGTGATGCGTTCCTCCCGGTAAGCCGGGAGGATATGCTTTCACGCGGATGGTATTACTGCGACTTTCTGATAATGACCGGCGACGCCTACGTGGATCATCCATCGTTCGGCACGGCGGTCATTTCGCGCGTTTTAGAGGATGCGGGTTTCAAGGTGGCGATAGCCGCACAGCCCGACGCGCACGACGAGGAAGCCCTGCGCGCCTTCGGCAAGCCGAGATACGGCGTGCTGATAAACGCCGGCAACGTCGATTCAATGGTCGCGAATTACACGGTCAACAAAAAAAGGCGCGAGCGTGACGCCTATTCTCCCGGGGGAAAACCGGGACTGCGTCCCGACAGGGCGGTGACGGTATACTGCAATCTTGCCCGCCGCGCCTTCGGCGGCGTTTTTATAGCCGTCGGCGGTATCGAAAGCTCTCTGCGCAGATTCGCCCATTACGATTATTGGGACGACAGAGTGCGCCGCCCGCTGCTTCAGGACTGCGGCGCCGATCTGCTCATATACGGCATGGGCGAAAAGGCGATATGCGAGACGGCGATGAAGCTCAAGCACGGGAGCCGCGATTTTTCCGACGTGCGCGGCGTCTGTTATATGTCCAAAACGGGGGAGACCCCCTTCGAGAGCGCCCTTCTGCCCTCCTTCGACGAGATCTGCGCTTCAAAGGAAAGCTATATGAAGGCGGCGCTTATGCAGGAAAACGAGCAGGACGCCGTGCGCGGCAGAGCCCTCGTGCAGAAAAGCGGGGACAGGTATCTCGTGCAGACGCCTCCGCAGAAGCCCCTGTCCCAAAAGGAGCTCGACGAGCTTTACGATCTGCCCTTCACCTACGAGGCGCATCCCTGCTGCGACGCCGAGGGCGGCGTCCCCGGGCTTTCGGAGGTCAGATTTTCCATAACCCACAACCGGGGCTGCTTCGGCGGGTGCAATTTCTGTTCTCTCGCGCTCCATCAGGGCAGGACGGTAACGTCCCGAAGCCGCGCGTCGGTCATCCGCGAGGCGGTTAGGATGACCTCCTTCCCCGATTTCAAGGGATATATACACGACGTCGGCGGGCCGACGGCAAACTTCCGTCACGCCGCCTGCGCAAAGCAGGAAAAGCTCGGGACCTGCCCCGACAGAAAATGCCTTTTCCCGACGCCCTGCCCCGCGCTCGACGCCTCGCACGAGGATTATCTCAAGCTTTTGAACGAGCTTCGCGCCCTGCCCGGAGTAAAAAAGGTCTTTATCCGCTCGGGCATAAGATACGATTATCTGATGCAGGACAAAAAGAGCGGCTTTTTCGAAAGCCTGGTCTCAAACCACGTAAGCGGTCAGCTTCGCGTCGCGCCCGAGCATATCTCGGAAAGGGTGCTTAAGTTTATGGGCAAGCCTCATTTCGACGTATACGAGCGGTTTGAAAAGAAGTTTTACGCTTTGAGTGAGCGCGCGGGCAAAAAGCAGTATCTCGTGCCCTATCTCATTAGCTCGCACCCGGGGTGCACGCTTGAAGACGCCGTAGAGCTGGCGCTTTATCTGCGCAGGAACAAGATAACGCCCGAGCAGGTGCAGGATTTTTACCCGACGCCGGGGACAATCTCGACGGCGATGTATTACACGGGGCTCGAGCCCGAAGGCCTGAAGCCGATATTCGTCGCCAAAAGCTATGCCGAAAAGCAGATGCAGCGCGCCCTTTTGCAGGCGCGCGCGCCGCAGAATTACGAGACGGTCAAAAAGGCGCTGATAGCCGCGGGCAGGGAGGACCTCATCGGCGGAGGACCCGACTGCATAATACCGGGGAGCCCGCCGGGAAGGAGACGGAGATGACGCATTTTTACGCCGCGATCGGTGAGCTTCTGCCCTTTATGAGCGAGGAAGCTAAAGCTCGGGCGTTTTCCGCTCTGCCGGGACTCAAGGGCGTTTTCTGCTTTGTCTTTCCCTATTTTACCGGCGGGGAAAAAGGCAATCTTTCCCTTTACGCGAGAGGGGAGGATTATCACAGCGTCGTGATAAAAAAGCTCGGCGAATACGTCGCCGAGCTTAAAAGCAAATATCCGGACAATGAGTTTATACCCTACGCGGACAAGTCGCCCTTCCCCGAGGTGAGAGCGGCGGCGTGCGCAGGGCTCGGGAAGATAGGAAAAAACGGCCTGCTCCTTACCGAAAGATACGGCTCCTTCGTTTTTATCGGGGTGATCGCGACCGACCTCGAGGGGGAGAGCATCTGCGAGCCCGCATTCTGCGAGGGGTGCGGGGCCTGTATCGAGGCCTGCCCCACGGGCGCGATATCCGAAAAGGGCGTCTGCGTGGACAGATGCGTTTCCGAGCTCACGCAGAGAAAGGGCGAGCTCACGCCCGAGCAGAGGGAGATAATAAAAAACAGCCCCACCGTGTGGGGCTGCGACGTATGTCAGCTCGTCTGCCCGTATAACGCCGGCGTCGAGGAGACGGATATCGAAGGCTTTTCAAAAGAGATTATACGCGACATAAGTCTTTCCGATCTGCAGATGAGCAACCGCGCCTTTATGAGAAAATACGGCGACCGCGCCTTCGCCTGGCGCGGCATAACCCCGCTCAAACGCAACCTCGAGATAAAGGAAGAAAAATAGATCGCGTCGCTTCGCGGCGCATTGAAAAAGCCTTCCCGCAAAAGCGGGAAGGCTTTTTTTACGGAGCTTACAAAGCGCAGAGCTCGTTGTCCTTGAGGTCGATAGTGATGACAGTGCCGGGCGCCGGATCGTCGGCGATGATCTTTCTCGCGATCAGCGTCTCGCAGCTGCGGCTTATGAAGCGGCGCAGCGGTCTCGCGCCGAAGGCGGGATCGAAGCCGTGCTCGATAAGATAATCCTTGGCGGCGTCGGTCACCGAAAGGGTGACTCCCGTGTTCTCAACGCGCTTCGAAAGGTTCTTGAGCATAAGGTCGCAAATACGGCTTATGTCGCCGCGGGTGAGCGGCTTGTAGAAGACGATCTCGTCGAGGCGGTTTAAAAACTCGGGCCTGAACTGCCTCTTGAGCAGGTCGTTTATCTCGTTCTTCGCCTTTTCGGTTATCTCGCCCTTTTCGTCGATGCCTTCGAGAAGTATCGGACTGCCGAGGTTAGAGGTGAGGATGATTATCGTGTTCTTGAAATCGACCGTCCTGCCCTGGCTGTCGGTTATCCTGCCGTCGTCGAGCACCTGAAGAAGGACGTTCCACACGTCGGGGTGCGCCTTTTCGACCTCGTCGAAGAGTATGACCGAATAGGGCCTGCGTCTTACGGCCTCGGTCAGCTGACCGCCCTCGTCGTAGCCGACGTATCCCGGAGGCGCGCCGATAAGACGGGAGACGGAGTATTTCTCCATGTATTCGCTCATGTCTATGCGCACCATGTTCTTTTCGTCGTCAAAAAGGTTCTGCGCGAGTGCGCGCGCAAGCTCGGTCTTGCCTACGCCCGTGGGGCCGAGGAAAAGGAAGGAGCCTATCGGCCTGCCCGGGTCCTTTATGCCCGCGCGGGAGCGGAGGATGGCGTCGCATACCTTGCTCACGGCCTCGTCCTGACCTACGACGCGCTCGTGCAGGGCGTCTTCCATGCGCAGGAGCTTGTCGCGCTCGCCCTCGACCAGACGGCGGACGGGTATGCCGGTCCAGCGGGAGATTATCCTCGCTATCTCCTCCTCGGTCACCGAGTCGTGGAGCAGGGAGTCGCCGCGGTTGCCGTCCGAAGCCGCCTTCTCGGCTTCCTCAAGCTGCTTTTTGAGCTCGGGGAGCCTGCCGTATTTGAGCTCTGCGGCGCGGTTGAGGTCGTATTCCGCCTCGGCCTTTTCACATTCGGCGTTTACCTTCTCGATCTCCTCGCGGAGCTTCTGCACCTTGCCGATCTTGTCCTTTTCGTTCTGCCATTTTGCCTTCATGGCGTTGAACTTGTCGCGGAGTGCGGCAAGCTCGGCGCGGATGTCGTCGAGGTGCTTTTTCGAAAGGTTGTCGGTCTCCTTTTTAAGGGCGGCCTCCTCTATTTCGAGCTGCATTATCTTGCGGGATACCTCGTCGAGCTCGGTCGGCATCGAGTCGAGCTCCGAGCGGATCATGGCGCACGCCTCGTCGACGAGGTCTATCGCCTTGTCGGGCAGGAAGCGGTCGGAGATATATCTGTTGGAGAGGGTCGCCGCCGCGATGAGCGCCTGATCGTGTATCTTGACGCCGTGGAATATCTCGTATCTTTCCTTGAGTCCGCGCAGTATGGATATGGTGTCCTCTACCGTCGGCTCGGGGACCAGAACGGTCTGGAAACGCCTTTCGAGCGCCGCGTCCTTTTCGATGTATTTGCGGTATTCGTTGAGGGTGGTCGCGCCTATGCAGTGGAGCTCGCCGCGCGCGAGCATCGGCTTGAGAAGATTTCCGGCGTCCATTGCGCCTTCGGTCTTGCCGGCGCCGACTATGGTATGGAGCTCGTCTATAAAGAGGATTATTTTGCCCTGGCTGTTCTTTATCTCGTTGAGGACAGATTTGAGTCTTTCCTCAAACTCGCCTCTGAACTTTGCGCCCGCGACGAGCGCGCCCATGTCAAGGGCGAATATGCGGCGGTCGCGCAGGGTCTCCGGCACGTCGCCGCGCACGATGCGCTGTGCGAGACCTTCGGCTATTGCGGTCTTGCCGACGCCCGGCTCGCCTATCAGGCAGGGGTTGTTCTTGGTCTTTCTCGAAAGTATGCGGATGACGTTGCGTATCTCGTTGTCGCGGCCGATGACGGGGTCGAGCTTCTTTGCCTTTGCGAGCTCGACGAGGTCCTGACCGTATTTTTTGAGCACGTCGTAATTCGCCTCCGGATTGTCGGAGGTGGCTCTCGCGTTGCCGCGGATATCTTTAAGGGCGGAAAGGAAGCCGCTTTCGGTTATGCCGAAGGGGGAGAGCGCCGAGCGGACCGATCTGTCCGAGGATTTTATAAGGGCGAGAAGGATATGCTCGACCGAGATGAAATCGTCTCTCATCTCCTCAGCCTTTTTCTCCGCGTCGTTGAGGACGCGGTCAAGCTCCTGGGAGATATATATCTTGTTCTGCTCTATATTGCCCGTCACCTTGGGCAGGGAGGAAAGCTCGGCCTCGGTGAGCGAATCGAGACGCTCGACGTCGACGCCCATGCGCTCGAAGAGCTGGGGCGCGAGCCCGTCCTGCTGACGCAGAAGGGCGAGAAGAAGGTGAGGCGCTCCGACCTCTGTGCTGCCGTATTCGGAAGCAAGGCTCTGCGCGCTTTGCAGAGCTTCTATGCTTTTTTGAGTCATTTTAGAAGTGTTCATAACAAAACCTCCTTTTTCGTGTTAAGGAAATCGGAATACAAACGGACTATCTGTTTTTTCGCCTCCGCGGGGGAGTCGAGCATCGAGAAGAAGAGCTTGAGCGATCTGTCGAGCAGACTGATATAATCCGAGATAAAGGTGCCCTGCTCGGACGGGGTAAGCTCGGCGCCCCGGATGCCGCCTATCTCGCGGACGTATTTTCCCTCGGTTATCTCACTGCGGACGCTTCCGCAAAAGCTCTCTTCTATGCTCTGCCACAGCCTGAAAAAGTGGGTGAAGCACAAAAGAAGATCGCTGTTCTGCGAGCGCAGGACGGCCTTTATCTGCCCCTGCGGCGCGCCCTCCGTTTTATACAGCTCTACGCTGTAGCGGACGGTGGGGTTGTATTTGTAATCGAGAGAGGAACGAAGCGAAAGCATGGAATCGGACGCTCCGGGCAGCGGACGGAAGCCGTATACCTCCGACAGCATGTTTTCCATGACGGAAAAAATGTCGTGCATGCGCTTTTCCGGAGTAACGTAGGACAAATGCTCCGCGAGGATCTGGTTGGCGAGCGCGGAGCGGCTCATGTTCATTTCATATGCCATTCTGTCGAGCGCCGATACGACGGCGTCGCTCAGCAATAAAGAATATATACTTTTAGTCATGACACGTCTCCTTTGATACCGTTATTTCCCTTTTTGGACATATTATACCACGGTGATAATAATTTGTCAACAAAATTATTAGGATTATTTACAAGTTTTTCATTGCCTCCCTTGTGTAAAGGGAGGTGGACGCCGCAGGCGGACGGAGGGATTGTTCTTTCGTTTCGTGAAACAAAGCCGGGAGCTTCCGCTCCCGGCTTTTATACCGTTTATTCGATTTTTCAGTTCAAAAAATCCTTGAGCTTGCGGGAACGGCTGGGATGACGGAGCTTGCGCAGAGCCTTTGCCTCTATCTGGCGTATGCGCTCACGGGTGACGTCGAACTCCTGCCCGACCTCTTCAAGCGTGCGCGATCTGCCGTCGTCGAGACCGAAGCGGAGACGGAGCACCTTTTCCTCTCTCGGGGTAAGGGAGTTGAGCACGTCCCATATCTGCTCGCGGAGCAGGGTAAAGGACGCCGCCTCCGCGGGCTCGAGCGCGTCGTCGTCGGGGATGAAGTCTCCGAGATGGCTGTCCTCCTCCTCGCCGATCGGGGTCTCGAGGGAGACGGGCTCCTGAGCTATCTTGAGTATCTCGCGGACCTTCGTCACCGACATGCCCATCTCGGCGGAGATCTCCTCGGCGGAGGGGTCGTGTCCGAGTTCCTGAAGGAGCTGACGGGAGACGCGGATGACCTTGTTTATCGTCTCTACCATGTGGACGGGTATGCGTATCGTCCTTGCCTGGTCGGCGATGGCGCGGGTTATCGCCTGTCTTATCCACCAGGTAGCGTATGTAGAGAACTTATAGCCTTTTGAATAGTCGAACTTTTCAACGGCCTTTATAAGACCGAGATTGCCCTCCTGGATGAGATCCAGGAACTGCATGCCGCGGCCGACGTATCTTTTCGCGATGCTTACGACAAGGCGGAGGTTGGCTTCCGAAAGGCGCTTTTTGGCGCTCTCGTCGCCGTCCATTATGCGCTTTGCAAGCTCTATCTCCTCGTCGGACGAAAGCAGATCGACGTTGCCTATCTCCTTAAGATACATGCGGACGGGGTCGTCTATCGCGAGACCGTCGGTGAGTGCGCTGTCCGAAACGTCAGCCTCGGCTATCTCCTCGTCGGTGGGAAAGGCGTCGTCAAGATCGTCGCCCGTCAGCTTTTCGATGAGAAGGTCGCCCTCGTTGATCGAAAGGTTGACGCCCGCCTTTTCGAGCATGTCGAAAAGCTTGTCCTGCTCGTCCGATTCGAGCTCGAACTCGTCTATGACGGCGCCCACCTCGTCCATCGAAAGGGTGCCCTTTTCCTTGCCCTGTTCCAAAAGCTCCTTTATGGCCTGCTGCTTCAATGCTTCTTCGTGATTCTGATCTTCCATATTATCCGTTCCCCCTGTTTCTCTTCTCGGCGAGCAGCGCCTTAAGCTTTTCATCGCTGCTGCCGGATCTTTTTATATATTCCAAATTGATTTTCGAAATGCAGTCGTTCATTTCCCGTTCGGGATCCTCCGAGCGCACCGCCTTGGTAAGCACCGAGGTCACGTGTCTCGCCTCGGCCTCCGGCAGCTCGGTCACGAGCGCGGCGGGAGAAAGGACCCGTCCCTCGCGCGCCGCCGAGAGGGCTTTGGCGAAAACGGAGCCCAAAAGCTCGGACGAAAACTTTTCGGGACTTATTTTGCTTCCCGCAAGCGTGAGCAGATCGCTGTCCGAAAGGCAGACGGCGAGAAGACGCTCCTCGCTTGCCGCGGATATGGGGTCCTGGTA
>JAEEGL013420337.1_pt1 | contig 16512 bp, 12 predicted proteins | sample 9134231 | NCBI WGS metagenome assembly JAEEGL01 (sample SAMN16246548, study PRJNA631951) | gut metagenome | biome: gut microbiome; feature: rumen; material: fiber-attached | host: Bos | place: Iran: Karaj | collected 2018-10
GAGGAAAAGAAGAAGGCCGAAAAGAAGAAGGAAAAGGAGCGGATAGAGGATATATTCAACGACGATAAGGAATATATCGAATTCAGATCCGATTCTCTGGAAGCTCTTATAGATAAAGTCTCAACGTATGCTTTTGAAAGTTCGGAAAGCTCTCTTGCGGCACAGGAAGGTATCGGACAGACTATAGATTTCAAGGGGTGACGGATATGACAGGTATAGGGAGTATTGTCCCTAAGAATGTGAAACAGGTCATCGGAAGCTTTGCAAAGAGCGATGATAATGCTGCAGCTAAAACCGACGTTTCCAAAATGCGCCGCGCTCTTAGAAGCGGAGCAAAAAATCTTGCGAAAGAGACGAACACGCCGGTCATCGACAATATGCAGCTGTATGCCAAGGCACTGAAGAAGCAGCGCATGAACAATAACGATATTGCGCTTGAAAAGAAGAAGGTCAAATACAGTTTCAAGAAGATATCGTCGAAGATAATAAGCAGCAAAACCTCGACTGCGGCAAGAGAAGCTGTATCCCAGGCAAAGCGGGAGATCCAGAAGCTCAAGGCGGCAAGAAGGAGCGGAAAATACGATCCGGAAGAGATAGAGGCGGCGCTTGACCATGCCAAGGCAATGGAGAGGATCGCACGAAAAAAGGTAAAGCATCTCGAGGAAGAGGAGATGGCCAGAAGATGCTCACCCGATGGCGGATCCGCAACAACACCGGCAGTTGATGATGAAGAGATCAGGGAAGAGAAGGATCCGGTAAAGGAAGAGATCGACGAGCTTCGCAAAGAAGTCGGAAAGATGGCCGGTAAGGCCGAAAACGAGGAGTACATCGAGTCAGCGGATATCACGAATGAAATGATAAGCGAGATCACGGAAGGCATGGAAGAGATGCTCGATGCGATCGAGGAACTCAATGATTTTATGAACGAACTCGCAGAAAATGTGACTGACATGGATCCTGAGGATATCAGGACAATGACGATAAAACATCGCAACAAGGAGATGAAGGATATAACAAAGGCGGATGCGGACTACTTAAAAGCAATGTTTGAACACTATGAGAGCATAAAGGCCGGTGCGGATACATCGGCTTCGACGATAGATGTTGCGTTGTAGTGTTTTATTCCCCGTCGGGCGTGCTGCAGATCTTTTGCAGCACGCTTTTTTTGTTGTCTTTTAAACCGGCGGTTGTTGGCAATCCGCCCTTGAAAGATTATAATAGTGAATATATGTTCGGAGGGAAAACATGTCAAAGCATTATGATTATCTGATCGTCGGAGCAGGTCTTTACGGAGCGGTTTTCGCCCATGAGGCGGCAGAAGCCGGAAGGACATGCCTTGTTATCGACAAAAGAAGCCATATCGGCGGAAATGTATATACGGAGAATGTCGAGGGGATCAATGTGCACAGATATGGTGCGCATATATTCCATACAAGCAATAAAAAAGTCTGGGATTACATGAACTCGTTTGCCGAGTTCAACAGGTATACAAACTCGCCCGTTGCAAGATATAAGGATGAACTTTATAATCTTCCGTTCAACATGAACACGTTCCACGGCCTGTGGGGCGTGAAGACTCCCGAAGAAGCAAAGGCGAAGATCGAGGAGCAGAAAAAGGAGGCAAAGCTTCCCGAAGGAAAAGAGCCGGCAAATATGGCCGAGGCTGCCATACAGCTTGTCGGTAAGGATATATTCGAGAAACTTGTCAAAGGTTATACGGAGAAGCAGTGGGGAAGGCGCGCCGAGGAACTTCCCGCGTTCATCATCAAAAGACTGCCCGTAAGGTTCACATATGATAACAATTATTTCAATGACAGTTATCAGGGCATTCCCGTCGGCGGATATACGAAGATCATAGAAAAGATGCTCGAGGGTGCGGATGTTTTGCTCAACGAGGATTATTTCGCCAAAAGGGATGAATATGATTCGGTATCGGACAGGATCGTGTTCACCGGGATGATAGACGAGTTTTATGATTACAGATTCGGGGAACTGGAGTACAGGAGTCTTAAGTTTGAGGAAAAGATCCTTGATACCGACAACTTCCAGGGGAATGCGGTTGTCAATTATACGGAATTTGAAATTCCGTATACGAGGATAATCGAGCACAAGCATTTTGAGTTCGGAACTCAGGATAAGACGGTTATCACGTATGAATATCCTGCGGCATGGAAGCGGGGAGACGAGCCCTATTATCCGGTAAACGATGAGAAGAACAGTGAGCTCTATGCAAAATACAAAGAGCTTGCCGATAAAGAGGAGCGGATCATTTTCGGAGGACGCCTCGGACAGTACAGGTACTATGACATGCATCAGGTAGTGGCATGCGCACTCGAAGACAGTGAAAAAGAACTGAAAGGTTGATATATGTCTTTTGTTCACCTGCATACCCATACGGAGTATTCACTCCTTGACGGGTCCAACAAGATAAAAGAATATGTTAAGTATGTCAAATCCCTTGGAATGAACGCTGCGGCTATAACCGACCACGGAGTTATGTACGGCGTCATTGATTTTTATCGCGAATCGATGGCACAGGGTATCAAGCCGATCATAGGCTGCGAGGTTTATGTGGCGCCCAATTCGAGGTTTGACAGGGAGCTTACCGGCGGGGATGACAGGTATTATCACCTGATCCTTCTGGCCGAGAACAATACCGGTTATCACAATCTGATGAGGATAGTCAGCGCCGGGTTTACTGACGGGTATTATTACAAGCCCCGTGTTGACATGGAGATACTGTCAGAGTATCACGAGGGCATAATCGCCTGTTCCGCGTGCCTTGCCGGCGAAGTTGCAAGATACATAGAAAAGAACATGTATAACGAGGCAAAGGAAGCGGCCGCGAAGTATCTTGAATGCTTCGGAAGGGGGAACTATTTTCTTGAACTTCAGGATCACGGCATTCCGGAGCAGAAACTTGTCAACCAGGCACTTCTTCGGATAAGCAAAGAACTTGATATCCCTCTTGTTGCAACAAATGATGTTCACTACACATATTCGGATGATGCCGATGCACATGATCTTCTTCTTTGCATCCAGACAGGCAAGAAGGTGTCCGACGAGGACAGGATGCGCTATGAGGGCGGGCAGTTCTATGTAAAGAGCGAGGAGGAGATGAAGGCGCTGTTCCCGTACGCTCCCGAAGCTCTTGAAAACACGCAGAAGATCGCCGACAGGTGCAACGTTGAGATCGAATTCGGCAAATCCCGCCTGCCGCATTTTGAAGTTCCGGAAGGGTATGACTCCTGGACGTATCTTAGAAAACTCTGCTACGAAGGCCTGGAGAAAAGGTATCCCGGGTATGGGGAGGAACATACAAAGCGTCTGGAATATGAGCTTTCCACGATAAAGGAAATGGGATTCGTGGACTATTTCCTGATAGTGTGGGATTTTATCCATTATGCAAAGTCAAATTCTTTTGCGGTAGGTCCCGGAAGGGGAAGTGCAGCGGGCTCGCTCGTTTCATACTGCCTTGAGATAACGAACATCGATCCTCTCAAGTATCAGCTTCTGTTTGAGAGATTCCTCAACCCGGAACGTGTGACGATGCCCGATATAGACGTGGATTTTGATGAGCACCGTCCGGACGTCATAGATTATGTAGTCAATAAATACGGCAAGGAGAAAGTCGTTCAGATAGTGACTTTCGGAACCCTTAAGGCAAAAGGCGTCGTCAGGGATGTCGGAAGGGTGCTGGATCTGAACTATTCCTATTGTGACATGATCGCCAAGTCGATCCCCAATGTTCTGGGGATAACGCTTCAGGAAGCTCTTGATATGGGGAGCGAACTGAAAGGTATCTACGACTCTGATCCGCAGGCGAAGAATCTCATAGACATGGCAATGAAGCTCGAAGGGCTTCCGAGGCATTCTTCCATGCATGCGGCGGGAGTTGTTATATGTCCCGATGCGGCGGATGAACTCGTTCCGCTCGCAAGAGGATCGGATGGTACGATCGTCACACAGTATGAGGCTACGGTTCTTGAAGAACTCGGCCTTCTGAAGATGGACTTTTTGGGACTCGTTACCCTGACGCTCATTAAGGATGCGATCGAACTCGTATATGAGAATACGGGTGAGCGTATTGACATCGACAGTCTGGATTATAACGACATCAACGTATACAACTATATCGCGACCGGCAAGACGGACGGCATATTCCAGCTTGAAAGTGCGGGCATGAAAAACTGGATGAAAGAGCTCAAGCCCAAGAGCCTGGAAGATGTCATAGCGGGTATTTCGCTTTACCGTCCCGGTCCCATGGATTTCATTCCGGCATACATAAAGGGTAAGAATTCAAAAGGTGACATTCATTACGACTGTCCGCAGCTTGAGCCTATCCTTGCACCGACGTACGGCTGCATAGTTTATCAGGAACAGGTCATGCAGATAGTCAGGGATCTGGGCGGATACACGCTCGGGCGCTCCGATCTTGTAAGGCGTGCGATGAGCAAGAAGAAGCGTGAGGTCATGGAAAAGGAGCGCAGGAACTTCGTATACGGAAACGAAGAGGAAAACGTTCCGGGCTGCCTGTCGAAGGGAATATCGGAGTCCGTTGCGAACAAGATATATGATGACATGATGGATTTTGCGGCATACGCGTTCAACAAATCGCATGCCGCGGCATATTCGGTCGTAGCCTACCAGACGGCATACCTGAAGTACTATCATCCGGTTGAGTTTATGGCGGCGCTTCTTACGAGCGTCATAGAAAACTCCACAAAGGTTTCCGAGTACATTTATTCGTGCAAGAGCATGGGACTGACGATACTGCCGCCCGACATCAATCGCGGGGTTGCGGGATTTTCGGTAAGCGGGGATCTTATAATATACGGACTGGCTTCGATCAAAGGGATCGGATGGCCGGTTGTGAATTCGATCGTAAGAGAGCGGGAGGAGAACGGAAAGTTCACTGACATCTTTGATTTTCTCAACAGGATGGACGGGAAGGAGATCAACAAGAGAGTCGTTGAGAACCTCATAAAAGCGGGCGCATTTGACGCGCTCAACGGAACACGAAGGCAGCTGATAAGCGTGTACGGCGATTACATGGACGGCGTCGTCAAAGACAGGAAACAGAACATGGCCGGACAGATGTCGCTATTTGATATCGCCGACGCGGATGTAAAGAGCGAGATGGGATCGAGACTCCCGGATATAGGGGAATACCCGAAGAACGAACTTCTCTCTCTTGAAAAGGAAGTGCTCGGTGTATATGTTTCCGGACATCCGCTTGAGGAGAACGAGGCGCTCTGGAAAAGGACTATTACAAACAAGACGACTGATTTTACATATGATGAAACAGTCGGATCGGCAAGGGTATCCGACGGGGCGGCGGCCACGATCGGCGGCATGATCGAGTCCAAAACGATCAAATACACAAAGAAAAACGAGATCATGGCGTTTCTGACGATAGAGGATCTTGTCGGGACCGTTGAGGTTATAGTATGGCCACGCGACTATGAGAAGAATTCAAAGTGGCTTAACGAGGATTCAAAAGTCTTTATCGAAGGGCGTATTTCGGCTGAGGACGAGAAAGACGCGAAACTCATATGCAACAGGATCATACCGTTTGAGAGCATCCCGAAAAAGGTCTGGATAAGGTTTAAGGACCGGGAAGAATATGAATCACAGGAAGATCGGTTAAATAAACTGATTGCGGATTCCGACGGTAAGGATATAATTGTAATATACGTCGATGAGACAAAAGAGAAGAAAACGCTTCCCGCAAACATGAGCATTTCGGCTGATGAGAGCATGATCGAAAGGCTTTGTGAAGCGTTCGGAAGGGACAATGTCAGATTAACGTAAACGGGTCCGAGGAGACAGATTATGGCAAAAGAGATCAAAACAATTGGTGTACTTACGAGCGGCGGCGATGCCCCCGGAATGAATGCGGCCATCCGTGCCGTTGTCAGAAAAGCTATAGCCTCAGGAAAGAAAGTCATGGGTATCGAAAAAGGATACCGCGGACTTCTTGACGAAGAGATATATGAGATGACTCCGAGAGATGTTTCGGATTCGATACAGCGCGGCGGAACCATACTTCGAACTGCCAGATGCGAGGAGTTCGTAACCGAAGCAGGCCAGAAGGAAGGCGCCAAGATATGTAAGAAGCACGGCATCGACGGACTTGTTGCGATCGGCGGTGACGGAACATACCGCGGAGCCCAGAAACTGGCAGGGCTCGGTGTCAATACGATAGGTGTTCCCGCGACGATCGACCTTGATATCTCCTCGACCGATTACACGATCGGGTTTGATACCGCGGTAAATACGGCGATGCAGGCTATCGATAAGGTAAGGGATACGTCATCATCGCATGAGAGATGCTCGATAATCGAGGTAATGGGAAGAAACGCCGGGTACATCGCACTCTGGTGCGGAGTCGCAAACGGCGCCGAGGATATACTGATCCCTGAGAAATACGGCTATCAGGAGCAGGAACTGATAGACAACATCATCAATAACCGTAAAAAAGGCAAGACTCACCATATCATAATTAATGCTGAGGGAATCGGGCATTCGACATCGATGGCCCGAAGGATCGAAGCTGCAACGGGGCTCGAGACAAGGGCGACCATTCTCGGACACATGCAGCGCGGCGGATCACCTACATGCCGCGATCGTTACTATGCATCGATCATGGGAGCCTATGCTGTCGATCTTTTATGCGAAGGCAAATCAAACCGCGTCGTATGTTACAGGAACGGTGAGTGGACCGATTTTGACATAGACGAAGCACTTGCGATGGAGAAACACATTTCCGAGTATGAGTTCTCGATCAGCAGGGCACTGGCGATCTGATGGACATTATCACGAGCACTTCCAACGAAAACATCAGGCGAATATGTAACCTGGTAAAAAACGCAAAAGCCCGCCGCAAGGAGGGCGTTTTTGTGGTAGAGGGGGAGAGGATCGCATCCGAGATCCCCAAAGAACTGCTGAAGGAGTGCTATGTTACCGAAGAATACATGACGGACGGCAGACTGTCGGAAGTATTCCATTATGAAGTACATCCGCATATTGTTTCCGGGCCGGCATTTAAGAAGATGTCAGACACACAGAACCCGCAGGGAATATTGTGTGTGTGCTCTTCGCAAAAATCGTCGCTTAAGGATTTTCTCGAAGGAAGAAAGAGCGGGGGGCTGAAGATACTGGCGCTTGAGACCATACAGGACCCCGGAAATCTCGGCACCATGATACGGACAGCGGAAGGTGCGGGGTTTGATGCGATCATCGTCGATGAGGGAACCGTGGACGTTTATAATCCGAAGGTCACAAGATCGACGATGGGCTCTGTCTTCAGGGTGCCGGTGTTTTATACGGACGATCTTCCTGGAACTGTTGATCTTCTGAAAAAGGATAAAGTTACAATATATGCAGCCCATCTGATGGGCAAAACGGATTACAGGGATGAAAAATATCCGGACAGGCTCGCGTTTCTGATCGGAAACGAGGGAGCGGGACTGTCAGATAGAATATCGGGTGCGGCCGACAGGCTCGTACGCATACCGATGAAGGGAAAACTCGAATCGCTCAATGCCGCAGTGGCTGCGGCGATCCTCATGTACGGTACGGATTAAGGAGGCATTTATGAAACTGGGAATCATCGGACTTGGAAACATGGCAACGGCAATGCTCGGAGGGATCATTAAAGCCGGACTGTTCACACCGGGCGATATTACCGGCTCGGATGCGTCAGAGGCGCAGAGGGACAAGGCTGCAGGCAGTCTTAAGATAGGTGTAATCGAAGACAACATTGATGCGATAAAAGGAAGCGATTACGTTATACTTGCCGTCAAACCGCAGGTGTATGAGACTGTGCTTAAGCAGATAAAAGGAGCGCTTGGCGATGATCAGGTCGTTATCTCGATCGCACCCGGCAAGACGCTTTCTTATCTTTCGGATATGCTTGGATCTTCAAAAAAGATAGTCCGTCTGATGCCCAACACGCCGGCACTTGTCGGAGAGGGATGCACCGGAGTGTGCAAAAACGATAAGGTGACCGAAGATGAATTTGCTTTTGTACTGAAGATGCTCGGAGGTTTCGGAAAGGCATACGAAGTCAAAGAGAACCAGATGGACGCGGTCGTTGCGGTTTCGGGAAGCTCACCGGCATATGTGTTCATGCTGATAGATGCGATGGCTGACGGAGCGGTTGCTGAGGGGCTGGATCGCGCTACGGCGATAAAGATGGCGGCCCAGGCGGTTCTCGGTAGCGCAAAGATGGTCCTTGAGACGGGAAAGCATCCGGCTGAACTGAAGGACATGGTCTGTTCGCCCGCCGGTACTACGATCGACGCGGTGGCAGTGCTCGAAGAGTCCGGATTCAGGGGCGCTGTGATAGATGCCATGGAGGCATGTGCCGAAAAATCACGCAAAATTTGACTTTTATGGGAGGGTTTGATATAATTCCTAAGCCAATGTAATAAATTCGTAACATTTTGGAGGAAGATATGAAAAAGGCTGCATGGCCGGCTATAACGGTTTTATTTCTGATCGTTGCAGTCGGAACATGGGGGAGTACCATCAGCGCATCGGCTACCGACGCAAAGATCCGCGTCGTGACTGCGGGGGCAGCCAAAGCCGCTACCGGTGATGATTCAAAGGCCGTTGCATCCAAGGATACGATAAACATTGAGATCGTAAAGGATACAACCAGCAAATCAAATAAGTCGACAAAATCCGACACTGCAACCACAAAGAAGGGTACGGTTGCAGGAATATCATATGACAAACTCGTCATGGCCGATGTCGAGGAAGCCGTCAATGTCAGGGAGAGTGCGTCCGAAGACAGTAAGCTTATCGGCAAATTCTTCAAAGAGTGCGGCGGTGAGATAGTTGAAAAAGGAAACGGCTGGACAAAGGTTAAAACCGGAGATCTGACAGGCTGGATCAAGAATGACTATCTTATGTTCGGAGACAAAGCGGTCGAGCTTGCGAACAAGGTCGTTGAGAAGACGGCCACCTGTACCACTGACTGTCTGAGAGTCCGCAAGAGTGCGGATCCCGATGCAACGGTACTCGATCTTCTTGCAAAGGGAGACAAGATCGGTGTCCTCGGACAGGAAGGTGAATGGACCAAGGTTGAATTCTCCGACGGAGAAGAAGGATATGTTTCCACGGAATATGTAACCGTTGCCGATTCACTCGGTACAGGTAAAACGATGGAGACGATAAAGGCCGAAGAGGAAAAGGTCAAGAAGGAAAAGGCAGAAGCCGAAGCAGCCGTCAAGAAGGCAGAGGTTGAGGCAGGTCGTACAACGCAGACAACAAAGACAAATAACGGAGCTGTTGTTGCGGATGTGAGCGACCAGGTGCTCCTGGCGGCACTCATTCAGGCGGAGGGCGGCAATCAGCCGTATGAGGGACAGGTTTCCGTCGGTACGGTTGTCATGAACCGTCTTAGAAGCGGAAGATACGGCAACAGTCTTGCATCTGTTATATATGCAAAGGGTCAGTTCGGTCCGGCGGGAAGCGGACAGGTTGCACAGATTGCAGCGGCAGGCCCCAAGGCATCATGCCTTCAGGCAGCACAGGATGCCTTAAACGGAGTCAGCTACATCGGAGGAGCTACCCACTTCAGAAACATAAGATCAGGTTATACGGGAATAGTGATAGGTTCCCATGTATTTTGGTAAATGTCAGGGCCGAAGGTCATGACGGATTGAGTGGGGAATAAGGAAATTTAAGAAAAAGGAGAACTTATGAAAGCATTAAAGAGAATTATTGCCGTAACATGTTTACTTGCCTGTGTTATAGCATCGCCTGTAATGGCTACGGTTGCCGATTATTATGATATCGGATTTCTGAAGTTCAACGGCGTGTACGTCAACCGTTGGGGACAGCCGATACCTAACGTTGCAGCAAGAGGTGTCGATGTTTCATCATATCAGGAAGTTATCGACTGGGCTGCGGTCGCACAGGATGATGTAAGTTTTGCATTCATAAGATGCGGCACGACAAACTCCGGTCCCGACAGAATGTTTGATACAAATGCAGCGGGCGCAACGGCAAACGGTATACCGATCGGTATCTACTATCGTACATATGCTCCCAATGAGGAGGTTGCAAAACTTGAGGCAACATATACTGTTCTTTGTGCGCAGAAGTATAACGTAACGCTTCCTCTTGTCATGGATATCGAAGGAAGCACACTTGCGGCACTCGGAACGGTTCAGCTTCAGAAGAACATCCAGGCATGGTGTGATGTTGTAAGGGCTTCGGGATATACGCCCATGGTATATTCATCAAAGAGCTTCATGAACACATACATCAAGTCGACTCCCTGTGACAAGTGGATTGCACAGTACGGTGACGTATTCACATACACAGGCGGTGGAGCAAAGTACTGGCAGTGCTCGAGCCACGGGTTCGTAAACGGAATCCCTGGCCGTGTTGACATCGATTTCAGATTTAATTAATCACTTGCATTAGCGTATACGTTCGTGTATAATAACCTTCGTTGCGAATGCAGCGAAGAATAGGGCTATCGCCAAACGGTAAGGCAACGGACTCTGACTCCGTCATCTGAAGGTTCGAATCCTTCTAGCCCTGCGAAAAGGAACCGGATATCCGGTTCCTTTTGTTATTGGAAAAACAAAATGTGAGCCGGTAAATGACGGAAAATAATTAGCGGGCAAATATGCGCTGTAATAGAATGATCGAAACCGGGAAAGGAGAAAAGATCATGTTTGATTTCAATTATTTTACCCCTACCAAAGTTGTTTTTGGAAAGAATACGGAGAGCAGAGTCGGTGAGCTCATTAAGGAATTCGGAGGGAAGAAAGTTCTGATCCACTATGGCGGAGGAAGTGTCGTAAGATCCGGGTTGCTTAAGAGGGTAACGGACACTCTTGATTCCGAAGGTATCAGTTATGTGACACTGGGCGGTGCCGTACCCAATCCTCATCTGGGACTGGTGTATGAAGGTATAGAACTCTGTAAAAAGGAAAATGTCGATTTTCTTCTGGCTGTCGGCGGAGGAAGTGCGATCGATTCGGCAAAGGCGATAGGTTACGGTGTCGTCAACGAAGGAGATGTGTGGGACTTCTACGATTATAAACGTAAGGCAAAAGGATGTCTTCCTGTCGGAGTCATCCTGACTCTGGCCGCAACGGGCAGTGAGATGAGTGATTCCTCGGTGATCACTAAAGAGGAAGGCCTTGTAAAGCGCGGATACAGCAGCGACTACAGCCGTCCGAAATTTGCGATCATGAATCCCGAGCTTACAATGACGCTTCCTGATTATCAGACAGCGTGCGGATGCACGGATATCATGATGCATACAATGGAAAGATACTTTACAAACGGCGGGAACATGGAGATCACGGATGCACTTGCCGAAGGGCTTCTCAGAACGGTCAAAAGAAATGCCCTGATCCTGTATAAAGACCCGAAGAACTATGATGCCAGAGCGGAGATCATGTGGGCCGGCAGTCTGGCACATAACGGACTTACCGGGTGTGGTAATGACGGAGGCGACTGGATGACTCATAAGCTTGAGCATGAGCTTGGAGGTCTCTATGACGTTGCACACGGAGCCGGACTGGCAGCAATCTGGGGTAGTTGGGCAAGATATGTATATAAAGACTGTCTGCCGAGGTTCAAGAAGTTTGCCCTCAATGTCATGGAAGTTGAAGATTACGGAAGTGATGAGGAGATAGCATTGAGCGGTATAGAAGCGATGGAGGAGTTTTACAGAAGCATTGAAATGCCTGTAAACCTTCGTGAACTGGGCGTAAACCCGACCGAAGAGGAACTGAAGCTGATGGCCCATAAATGTGCCGTGGGCGTTGGGGGAGAGATGGGCTCCGCAAAGGTTCTTGATGAAGAGGCGATGTTGTCGATATATCGTTCAAGTTTGTGATGCCAAAACCGCGTTTTTTCTTGCTAAGAACGCTTAAAAAGGTTATAATATAAGGCAATATGGGATGGTTTGTCCTGTATTCAATCTTATTTAAGCGGAGGCGGTAAAATGGGTAAAACTGCTACAAAAGCTGCAAAATCACCAAAGGCTCAGAAAAATAAGGAAAATCTCACGGTTTTCTCGAAGATGAGCACAAAGATCACACTTCTTATCAGTGCGATCGTATTTGTAACTGTAGTTGTTCAGGTTATTGTTGCATCCAGCCGTGCCACGAGCACATTGGAGAATACATATCTGAATTATGCTCAGAACCTTGCTGAGGAAGCAGCGATAGGTGTTGATTTCGCAACTCAGTTCGGTGAAAAAGCATACGGGGGTTATGCGCAGAACTTAGCTGAGGAAGCGGCGGTTTCGATCAATTTCTCGAGACAGTTCGGTGAAACGGTATACAAAGCATATGCCCAGAATCTTGCGGAAGAAGCGGCCAAGTGCGTTAACTACGCGGCAGCCGGTGAGGGAGGCAATCTGAATGCGGTTCTCGGTAATGTCAAGATTCTCGGAGTAGAAGGATCATACGCATACATGGTTTCCCCGACGGGAACGATGCTCTGGCATCCGAATGCCGAGAAGATCGGGAAACCCGTTGAGAACGCTGCAGTAAAAGGTATCGTTTCGGATCTGCAGGCAGGCAAGACCGTTGAGAACGGATCTGTTCTTTACGAATACAAAGATGCCCTTAAGCTTGCAGGTTATGCGTTTACGGCTTCAGGAAACATCATGATCGTTACTGCAGATTACGATCAGTTCATGAAGATCGATTATGATACGCTTCTCGGTAATATCACGATAGACGGAGTTGAAGGATCATACGCATACATGGTTTCTCCGGACGGCACGATGTTGTGGCATCCGAATACAGAGAAGATCGGACAGCCCGTTGAGAACGCTGCGGTAAAAGGTATCGTTTCGGATCTGCAGGCAGGCAAGACCGTTGAAGACGGATTTGTTGTTTACGATTACAAAGGAGCATTCAAGCTCGCCGGTTATTCATTCACGGATACGGGAAATATCGTTCTTGTTACAGCCGATTATGACAAGCTCATCAAGATCGATTACGATACGCTCGTAGGTAAGATCGAGATCTCAGGCGTAGACGGATCATATGCATACATGGTATCGCCTGACGGAACGATGCTCTATCATAACAATCCCGAGAAGATCGGACAGCCTGTTGAAAATGCAGCAGTCAAGGGTATCGTTGCAGACCTTCAGGCAGGCAAGACCGTTCCGAACGGATCTGTTGCATACGAATACAAGGGATCATACAAGGTTGCAGGTTATGCGTTCACGAGCGCAGGCAACATCATCATAGTAACGGCGGACAGAGACGTTATGATGGCTGAGGTCGATCATATGAGAAACCTCCTCATCATTTACGGCATCATCTGTGTTGTCGTGGCAGTCCTTCTTGTGGCATTCTTCACGATGTTCATGCTTAAAGGACTTGAGCAGCTCGTTCCGATCATCAACAAGACCGCGAACTATGACTTCACCGAAGATCGTATGTCGGCAAAACTTGAGAAGAGAAACGATGAGATCGGTCTTATCGCAAAAGCTCTTTCCAAGACAAGAAACAACCTGAGGGATATGGTACAGATGATCGCCCGTGCGGGAACGAGTATTGATACGAACGTCGGAGTACTTCAGGCAACGATCGACAAGGTCGGCGGAATATGCGAAGACAACTCGGCGACGACGGAAGCTCTTGCGGCAGGTATGGAAGAGACAGCTGCAACAACTACGACGATTGCCAAGAACGTCGAGAACGTTCAGGAAAATGCACGCGGTATCGACAAACTCGCAGACGAAGGAACGAAGCTCTCCAACGAAGTTTCCGAGCGTGCTAACGAGCTTGCGGCTACAACGGAAAAAGCAAGCAAGAAGACAATGGATATTTACGAGACCGTTAAGGTCAAGTCCGAAGATGCCATCAACGCATCGCATGCGGTCAACAAGATCAACGAACTTGCAGATGCCATTATGGCGATATCTTCACAGACAGGCCTCCTGGCCCTGAACGCTTCGATCGAGGCAGCAAGAGCCGGAGAAGCAGGACGCGGATTTGCGGTTGTTGCTACTGAGATCGGTAATCTTGCAACCCAGACATCAGAGGCAGTCAAGAACATCGGAAGCATCGTTGAGGAAGTCAACAGTGCGGTTGTTCAGATGTCAGAGTGCCTGACGCAGACAACATCCTTCCTTGAGACAAACGTATTGTCCGATTATCAGGAATTCGGTAAGGTCAGCGTACAGTACAGAGAAGATGCCGATACGTTCGGTAACAGCATGGCAGACATCAAGTCGAGTGTTGAGAACCTTGCATCCGATATCGAGAAGATCGTCAGCGCGATCAGCGGCATCGATACGACGGTTACCGAAACATCACACGGTGTTGTCAATATTGCCGAGAGAACAACCGATATGGCGTCCGAGACAAGCGACAGCGTAAGCAAGGTTAACGAATGTAAAGAAGCAGTTTCGGATCTTAACAGTATCATCAACAAGTTCAGTCTGTGATCATCTGATTATCTTTACTGGGCTTCAGGAAACATGCAGCGGCTCCGCAAATACTTCCATTCGGAGTATTGCGGAGCCGTTTTATATCAAAAGGACATACAATGGATACATGGCAGTTACTGATAGACTCGTTTCCCCGGATAATACTTCCGGGACTCGTCATGACGGTACCGCTTACGATCATTTCTTTTGCTCTCGCACTCGTGATCGCGGTTATCGTTGCGATGATACAGTACGCGCATGTTCCCATACTGTCACAGTTGGCAAGGATATATATCTGGATCATCAGGGGAACACCGCTTCTCGTACAGCTGATGGTCGGATACTACGGGCCGTCGGCATTCGGGTACAAAGTAAACGGGTTTATCGTGGCGATCGCGGTATTTGCGATCAATGAAGGGGCATACTGTGCGGAGACGATAAGAGGCTGTATGGAGAGCATACCGGGATCACAGCTCGATGCAGGGTACTGTCTCGGGATGAAGTATCCGCAGGTAATGCTGCATATAGTTCTTCCCCAGACTTTCAGGGCCGCTTTTCCGGCACTGGGCAACTCCGTGATCAGCATGGTGAAAGATACTTCTCTTGCTTCAAACATCACTGTGACGGAAATGTTTCTTGCAACGCGTCAGATCGCGGGACGTACATATCAGTTTCTCCCGCTTTATCTTGAGGTTGCATTCATATATCTGATGTTTTCGACGGTACTTGAGTTTATTCAGAGAAGGGGAGAAAATCGTCTCGGAAGGTATGACCGTGACGAAGTGGATCCGAAGGAGGGAAAATGAAAAAAACAATACTCTTCAGTCTTATATTGACAGGTTGCCTCACGGCTTTATCGGGATGCGGAGCGAAGTCTTCATCAGGCGATGACCATCTGAGCCGGGTAAAAGCGGCTGGAAAGATAACCGTTGCAACTGAGGGTGCATGGTCACCGTTCACTTATCATGACGAGAAGACAAATGAACTTACGGGATTCGATGTCGAGGTCGCACGCGAGATCGCGAAACGCCTTGGGGTTACGGCAGAGTTTGCGGAGGGCGATTTTGACGGAGGCCTTACCGGAGTTTCTCAGGGAACATTTGATATGATGGCAAACGGCGTTGATGTTACGCCGGACAGAAGTAAGACGTTTGATTTTACGGATGCGTATGCGTATGACAGGGCGGTAGTGGTCGTAAGGTCAGATAACAGCGACATAAGCTCTTTTGCTGATCTTAAAGGAAAGACAACGGCCAATTCGGTGGGCTCGACATATGCGCAGATGGGAGAGGACAACGGAGCCGTGGTTTCAAATGTGCCGACTCTCGGTGAAACGATGGAACTGGTCAAAAACGGTACTGCCGATGCGACGATAAACGCCAACACATCCGTTCAGGATTACATCAATACGACAGGTGATACTTCGATAAAGGTGGTTGCCGTTGACAAAGAAGTGACAAGCTACGCGATACCCCTGAAAAAGGGCCCGGATAACGATACGCTCAGAAAAGCGGTCAATGAAGCGATCGCCGCGATGAAAAAGGACGGAACGCTCAGTGAGCTTTCAATGAGATTTTTCGGTTCCGATATCACACAGGAATAAGAACATATAAGGACGAGAAGAATATAAAATGTACGAGTATGAGAAAAGAATAGGATTTTCCGAGTGCGATACAGACAGAAGGCTGACTGTCACGGCGCTTATAGATGCGTTTCAGGACTGTTCTACGTTTCAGTCGGAGGACCTGAATGTCGGATTTGATGTTCTGCAGAAGGATGATCTTGTCTGGGTCGTTAACTACTGGGAACTTCAGATCGACACGCTCCCGCATCTTTGCGATTACGTTACGGTAGGGACTTTCCCATACAGTTTCAAAGGCTGCTTTGGATTCAGGAATTTCTATATGAAAAATAACAAAGGGGATTTTCTCGTCAGAGCCAATTCGATGTGGACGCTGATCGATTCGGTAAATGTCCGTCCGGTAAAGGCACCCGAATATGTGAGCAGTGCATACTTAATAGAGGAAAAGCTTGACATGAGCTATAATCCGAGGAAGGTTGCGATACCGGAAGGGGAC
>JAEEGL014025856.1_pt1 | contig 16512 bp, 3 predicted proteins | sample 9134231 | NCBI WGS metagenome assembly JAEEGL01 (sample SAMN16246548, study PRJNA631951) | gut metagenome | biome: gut microbiome; feature: rumen; material: fiber-attached | host: Bos | place: Iran: Karaj | collected 2018-10
CCCAATCCCCAATCCCCAATCCCCAATCCCCATTTGTTTAATATATATATTATTTTGATAGTGATTATTAAACATTAATTGATTAATATGAAAGAATATAAAAAAAATTTATATAAAATCAATAAAAATTAATATTTATCTATTTAAATAAAATAAATAATATATATAAAAAAAATAAGAATAAAAAAAATAATAAAATATTATAATATTTTTATAATTGTTTTGAACTTAATAGTAATAATATAGGAATTATTAAACTATATCAAATATTAATTTTAATAAAAAAATAATCACTATTAAAAATAAATATAAATTTAAAATATATACTATAAGGCATATATATATTTAAATAAAAAAATATCTTATGAATAACTACAAATAAAATATTAATAATCTATATCAAGAAATATATTAAAGTATTTTATCAATACAATAATTAATTCTAAATAAACATTTAGATTTCTTTTTTAAGGCAATATATCTAATTAAAGCCATAATAAATGATACAGGAAAAGGAATTAACATAGAAGTAATTATACTTACAATAGTTCCTTTTATTAATTCTTCTTGACTATTATAAAAAACTGCACAAAAAGTAGAACAATAATACCAAAAAAAAATCATTAATAAAAAATTGATAGAGAAAAAAAAAGCTAATTTAATTTTTAAAGCAACTAATATTTGATGTACTTTTTTTTTATATTTTTCAAAATCAACAATTTTATCAGTTGCTTCATCAAAAGCATTTTTTGAATTTGATAAAAAATTCAAAAAAAACATTATAATAACACCAACTAATAAAGAATATACTGATTTAGGTAAAGATGTAAAAAAATCTAAAACTCCATCATTATGATACATTTCACTTATATAATCATCAGAAAAAAAAATTGCATTTAAAAATAATTCTAAACAAAAACTAAATATCATAAAATATATTTTAACTATTCTTAATTCTAAAAATAATTCTGATAAAAAAGTATTACAAATTATTTGTTCTTCTAAAATATATCCCCATACTATACTTAAAAAATTTCTTTTATCTAATTCTAATGCATCTTCATAACTTAAATCCATATAATCATTTGATGTTAAATATTTTTTTGTTCTTTTCTTTTTAATAATTGGTTCTTCTTTAATTTTCATTAATGTATTATTTGATTCATTTTTTTTTAAATTAAAAAATATAAATTTAGGATCTATTTCCTTTTCATTAAATAAATTACTATTTCTAGTTATTTTTGTTGATTTTTTATATATTGAAATACTATCTCTTATATTTTTATCACCCGAAAATTTTATTGATGTATTTTCATTTTTTGTAATTTCAGTTTTAAAACTATTTCTAGTTGGAATTATTGTTGGAAGTCTTGAATTAGATTTTTTTATAACAAATATATCATTTTTATTTTTTGGTGTACTTTCTGTATCATCATAATTATTAAAAATGGAAATATTATCTATTAAAGAATTACCTTCATAATTATTATTATTATTATCATTATTATATTTACTTTCATTATTATTTGTATTTTTTGAATTTCTACATGAAGAAAATGATTTTTCTATTTCTTCCATTACTTGATTTAAATTCATTTTTGAACTTTTTTGTTTAGTATGAATTATTTTATTTTTTTTATTTTTAATTGGAGGATTTCCTGAATTTGATTTACTAATCATTTTATTATTTTCAGTTTCTTTATATTTGATTTGATTTTTATCATTTTTTTTATCCATTCCCTTTTCATAATAATGTAAATATAAATAATTTCTAATAGGTTTTAATTTCTTTCTTAAAAATAGTAAAAATAAAATAATTTCAATTAAAATAAAACATAATAAAACCCAATTACCATAATTTTTATTCATATGAATCCATTTTAAAATATAATTATAACATTTAACAATAGCAATATTACTTTTAAATAAATTTGAAGTAAAAGCTTTTTTAATATTACCTAAATTAAGACTTGGATTTTCATTATTTATAATATCTTCTAAATTTTTACTTAAAGATTCAGGAGTACATTCACAATTAATATACATTGTTGAATAATCAATAGTAAAATTATTACAATTATCTTCACAAAATGTTTCATTTTGAAAATAATCACTTTTTCTATCTTTTAATATAACATCAGTTCCATTTTCATTTGTAAAAGAATAACAAATATCATTAAAAAAATTATCAGTTGGATCAAATGCATTTATTCCTAAATCATTTAAATATTGTGCACTATAAATATCAAAATTAATATTAATTATTGGTTTTTTTATATTTATTTTAACATCTTTACAATATGATGTATCTAATTGTATTCCTGTATTTGAATATAATAAAAATTCTACTTTATTAACTGAAGAATTTGTTATATTTTGTTCTATTTTTACCATTATAATTGAATCTTCTTCTTTTAAATTATATTGTTTTCTTAATATATCATCACATTCATTTAATTCAATAATTGATAATTTTGTTTCTTTTGATTTTAAATTTACTTCTTCTTCATCATCAATATTATATATTTGAATTGAACAATTATTTTCTAATTTAATTATATTATTTGGATCTGCAAAATCTTCAATATTATTATCAATAATATCCAAAATTTCTGTTATTTTCATTTCTTTTTTTATTTCTGTATCTTTATTTTCATTTATATTTGTTATTTGTTTACATGATTTTATATCTTGTTTTTCATATATTTTTGTTCCTTTTGGACAATTTGAATAGCAATTATGATGATAAAAATATAAATTATCTTTACATTTAATACAATTATTATTTTCATTTGTTCCTACATTATTACAAAATAAACAATTATCATGACATTTAATAAATTTATTTTGACTTGAATTATAATAATATCCTTCAATTCTTTCATTTTTATTATAACAATTATTATCTAATAAAGCATAATCACTTTTACAAGAAAGACAATTTTGAATTTGTAATGATTCATTTTTCTTGTTACAAGTTTTACATTTTTCATAACATTTTTCATATTTTTTATTATTATTATTAAAAAAATAATAATTATTATTTGTATTTTTTAACCAACATTCATCTTTATCTTCAACAGGATAATAAATAAAATTATTACCACAATCAATAATATTTTCATTTGATAATGTAATATAATAATTACAACTTTTACTACAAATATAATATTTTTTATTTATTTTATCAAAAAACCATTCATCTTTTTTTTCATTTATATTATAACATTCATTATTATTTTCAGGCGATTTAAAATAATTTTCATTACATGTAGAACAATTATTTGGAATATTTTCACAAGTTAAACAATTAATTGAACATTTTTTTAATTGAAAACTCATGGAACAAATATCACTTTCATATGTTTCATTTGTTAAAGTATTATAATTAATATTTATTGTTGTTATTTCTGGTAATGATAAAGTATTTTTTATTTTAATTATTGTTGTTAATGTTATTTCATAATTTGTATTACTTTCTATTATTGTAAATGATGAATCTGTTTCTTTTTTTTTATAATATAAAATAAATTTGATATTATCTAATATTGAATTAAATTTTATTGATAAAACATTTTTTGAATTTTTATTAAAAGCATCATCTAAACTAAAACCAATATTTTCATTATTTAATATTATTTCATCTTCAACATAAATATTATTAATATTTATACATTTAGGAAAATAAATAGGATAAAAAAATATTTTATCTTCTTTATAAGTACCATAAAGTATTAATGCAAATTCAGAATCTAAATATGTAATTTTTGTAGTATGTAAATTTGAATTTTCCATAAGAATAATATAAAATTCATTTATATATTCAAAATTTTTATTTAATCTATTACAATAAATTTTTCCAACTTGAATACAACAAGTTAAATATTCATTTGACATTTTAGTAAAATCAAAATTTCTAATATCATTTGAACATTCATTTAAAAAATAATATATTTCATTTGTAATTGTAATTTTTTTATTATATTGATTATTAATAATTTCCCTAATTGCAGTAATACATTGAATTTTTCCATTACTTATTTGAACAGAACATATATTATTATAATTAATATCTTGTAATTTTGAAACTTGTTTTAATTCAATAAATTTAATACTATAAGAAGGATTTAATCCAATTTCTTTTGGTGAAGTAATAATTGTAAAATTATTTTTATCAAAATTTAAGTAGAAATCAATATATTTTGGTATATTATTAAATAAATAAATACAAGAAATATAATTTGATGTTTTAAAATTATGACAATAAAAAAATGATATTTTATCATATTCACTTTCTATAATTAAATTAGATTTTAATGATATTATATTTTCATTACTATAGAAATAACTTTCAACATAACCATTATAAGTAGTAAAAAAAGTTAATTGATTTGATTTTGTTGTAAAACAAGATAAAAATTCATATTCATTTTGAGAAAATTTTATTTTTGAATATATACTATTTTTATAATAAAATAAAACATTATTTGTAAGAGCAAAAATTCCTCCTAAATTATAATATATTGTTGAAATATCATATTCTAATTTTGAAGTTGAATATTGTATTCTTCCTTCTTTTTTAAATACAGAAATTATTTGTTGATGTGAAGGAATAGATATTTTTCCTTCTGAAGTACTTTTACTTACTAAATCAAAAAAACTATTTTTTGAATTTAATTTTTTTGGTAATGAAACTAAAGTTTTTGAATTTGATGTTATAATAAATATTGAAATAATTAAAAAAGTAAAAAACGTCATTTTATATATTTTTTTAAAAAATTTTTTATTATAAATTTAATTTATGATATATCTTAATTTTTGTTTTATTTTTTTTTTAAATTATTATTTTATATATTTATTTATTATTATTTATTCCTTGCTTGAATGATTTATTATTTTATTATTATTTATTTTAAATTGTAAATTAATTTTATATGTTACAATTATTGATATAAAATTCTCTTTTAGAATTATTTCTCAAGAGGAAATTCAAATAAAATTATGATTTATGATTATGATAATTTTAGTTTAATTAAAAACAATTATTGATGATAACTTTAAAGATACTATAAATTTTATTCAATTAAGTAATAATTATATTATGTCTAATAATATTTTTGGTAATTATAAAATATGGGAATTTAATTATAAAATATCTTCAAAGTTATTCTTTTTTTGATTTAATAAAATCAATTAATAATAAAAATAATCTATTATAATAAGAAATATTTTTTGATTTTTATAATTATGTTAAAAAAAAATTGAATTTGATTTTTAAAGTAATTTGAAAAAAATTCATCTCATAAAGATTCTTAAATATGAATTAATTAATTGTTATTTCATTTATTCATTATTGTAATTTTTATAATAAATATTGATATTAACATTAAGAATAATAATTATTTTAATTAAATAATTCTTTATTTTATAGGTTATATTTATATTCGAATAGATATTAATTATATTTTTTCAAAATTCAATTATCAATTTCAAAAATAAAATTATTAATAATAATATTTATCAAATAAAATAATTTGTTTATTGCTTAAAATTTAGATTTCATTTTAATAAAATAAAAATATTTATATATACTTTGAAAAATAAATGATTATTTTATATTATTATTTGTAATTATTTTAATTAAAATCTATATATATCAAATATAATAATATTTTTTTTCTTTCAAAATTAAACAATTAATTTTTTTTTATAATGTTTAAAAAAAATAAAAAAAGAAATGAAAAAACAAAAAACACATTTATTTAGTTTTGGAGAATTTAATAAAAAACATTTGATTTTATTTTTTTTTGCACCTATATCATTTATATTAATATTAAAAAAAAATGAATATTATGATAATAAAGGAAAAAAAGTCACAGAATCTATTCAAACTTTTACAAATTATTTAGGATATATTTTAATCCAAGGAAGTATTTATTTATTCATTTGTATAAAAAGATTAATTAAGCAAAATAAAATAAAAGATATAAGTATTGATAAAACAATTGATGAAACATTGATAATATTAATTATATTAATGATAATTTCAGATTTATCTTTCTCAGTTCTCATAATTTTACTTTCTAAATTTAACATTAGCTTATTTAAATTTAGGTATTTTGAAATTTTTTTTTTATGGATATTTTCTATTATTGTTTTAAAAGTAAAAATTGAAAAACATCATTTATTAACAATTATAATTATGATAATTGGAATAGTGTTTTTAACTATAATCTTTTTACCTCCTTTAAAATATAATTATTTAAAAACTTATGTATTATCATTTGGGTTGATATTATTTCATTTTATTAATTCGATACACTTTATTATTGGTCATATTATATTTTATGAACTTGAATTTAATTATTATTTAGGTTTATTAATTCTTGGTGTTATTGGAGTATTTTTTATTTTAATAATATCATTCATAAGTTTTTTAATGAAGTTTAATAGGATTACTCTTTTTCAAGATTTTGAAAATTTTCTTAAAAACAATAATATTTATGATTTAATAATATATATTATTATAAATTCATTTATTGAAGGAATTTATTTTTCCTTTATTTGGTTAATTTTTAAACTTTTTAAACCATGGTTTTATGGAACAACAATTATAGTAAATACAATAATCTTCAGAATAATAAATATTTTAACTAAAAACAATAAAACAAAATTTCATTTATATGAAATATTTATATATATAATATTAATTTTGACAACATTTATTTTTAATGAGCAAATTATATGTAATTTTTGGGGATTAAATATAGATACAAAAAAAGAAATTATAAATAGAAGTGAAAAAGATACATATAACTTATTAAAATATGAGACAAATAGTAGTGATAATGAAAGTATTGGTTAAGATATTAAAAATATTTATTTTGAATAAGAATTTAATTTTTAAAATTCAATAATAAAATTATTTTAATAAAATAAATAATTATTCCAAAAAAAAAGAGTTTTTTTTCTAAATACTTAAATGAAAAATTAAATATTTTTATTTAATATAATGCAACTATTCTTTTTTTTTAATTTTGTTTTAATATTTCTTTTATCTTTTACCAATCAAAAATTAACATTAGAATTCCAAAGAACAATAATAATTAATCAAAAAAATAAAACTCAACAAATAATTCAAATTAAAACATCAGCATCAGAATTAAATTCTAACTTTTTAATATATTTTTCTATAGATCCAGATGATTCAAAAAAGTATACTTGTTTAAAATTAAGTGATAATTTTTCTCAATGTACTCTTAATGGAAATGGAAATTATTCTTTTTATTATAATGATACAAATGAATCAACAATTCAAAAAGTAAATCAAAAAGTGATTATATCTGAATCTTTTGAGAATATTTTTGATTTTTCAATTTTAAAAAACTGTTATTCTAATAAAGAACAATTAATTTATGAATTAAAATCTAAAAATGAGTATTTTTCAACTGATAATATCCAAATCAAGCTTAAGAATTCTGATTATGATTATTTTGATTTTGAAAAAAATAATAATTATTATATATTAAATAATGAAAGGATTTCTTCAAATTATGATTTATATATTATTGAAAATGATGATTTTGATGATTATTTGTATTTAAAAAAAAATATACAATTTACTGATGTTATTGTTGATAATTATTTTTTTCCTTCATTAAATAAAATTCAATTTTCTTGTGATTGTGATTTTGAACCAAAAATTTTTAGTTTTAATCAAAAAGATAATATAACCTGTAATTTAAGTTCTTATTTTGATAAAAATGAAAAAAAATATTTATGTTATTTTAATGAAAAAATAACTAAATATAATGAACTAATTTTATATTACAATAATATAATATTATCAGATAATATTTTTTCATCAAAATTAATAAATGAAGTTAAATTTCAAATTGAATCAAAAAGTATAAATAAAAATTTCAGAGAATATTACAGAATAAATATTTCAAATCCAGAAAATGATTTTTATCTTGATTCAATTAATAGTATTTATATTAATTTTACAGATAATTCAAAAGAATTATTAAAATACAATAAAGATAATAATGAAGATAATAGTTTAATAATAAGTGATGATTATAAAAGTTTATTAATTGATATTACTTATGAATTTGGTTATTCATATTATTTAACTCAATTAGAAAGGAAAACTTATATTGATGAAACAATTGAAAATGCAACTTCAATTCATGGAAACAATTTTACAAATGATACAATTATATATTATAATTTAGATGATATTTCATTTGAACCTAATTATATTGTTGTTGGATATATTCATTCTAAATTTGATTATTCTACTTCAAAATTAGTTTTTATTAATGAAAATGCTTTTTTAGAATATGGTTCTGCATTTTGTTATAATATTAAAAATGAAAATAATTTAAAATCAACTATTCAATTTTATTGTGAACAATATAATAGTACTTCATATAATATTATTTCTCCAATTAATGAACCTGGAATTTTAAAAACTCAATTAAAAAAATATACTAAAGAAGGTCAATTAAATATTATTAGGTTTGATTTAGAAAATGATGCTCAAGATATTTATAATGATATTGGATTATTAGATAATGTTTTTCTTAATTTTTATATTCCTAATAATGATAATAATGATAATAATATTAATATTTTATATAATGATAAAGAAATTAATAAAAGTGAAAATGTTAATATTGAAGATAATAATTTTGATTATAAATTAGTTTCTTTTATAATAGACTCAGAAGATATTAAAGAAGATGGAATTGCTAATATTAAATATGGAAATAATTCAATTAAAAATATTTCAATTAGTTATTCTAATTTAGTTTTACCTACTTTAATAAATAATTATTTTAGAAGTAAAGATGAAAAAATTGAAATAAAATTTTCAAATTCTTTTTCAAATATTAATCAAATTAAAAATAGTTTCTTTTTATGGAGTGGAAAACAAGAAGATGAATATGAAGATTATTGTGAATTTAAAAAAGATAATCAAACTTTAATTTGTTCAAATGAAAAAACTAATGCAGAAAATAAATATTTATATTATAAAAATAAATGGGAAAATATAATTAAATTAGATTATAATTTACATAATGTTACTTTTAAATCTAAAATAGGAATAAGTAGATTCTTTTATATTTTACCTGAAGATCAATCAATTCAATTTTATTTTTATTATGAAAGTGATGAAAAAATTTTTCCTTTTAAAGTATTTGTAAATAATGAAGAAATTCCACCAAAAATATTTAGTGAAACAAGAAGAAATTATCTTTATTCAACTAATAAAGAAGGAAATTATGAATTTTCATATTTAATAAATAATAATGAAACAATAAAACATAATCAAGTTATTTCTGTTATAAAAAGTATAAATGATATTTTTGAAAAAATTGAACCTGAAAAAAAATGTGTATATTATCAAAATAGTATTAATTATAATATTATTAAAAAAAGTGATATTGATATTAGCAATATTAAATATAAATATTTATCTAATAATTATACATCTCTTAATTGTTTAGAAGATAATTGTACAATTTTAAATATTTCTTCAAATAATTCTCCTAGAGATATTGATATTATTTTTATTTCTGAATATGATACAAATTATCCTTATTTATATCAAGATTCAATTACTTTTACTGATATTTCAACAAATGGAATTATTTATTCTAGTAAAGATATTATTTTATACTCTGATTGTTTATTAGATAATTTAATGATTTTAGGTCAAGATAGTCAAAAATCTTTTCATTTAAATTGTAGTATTTTAAGTAAAAAACAATATATTTGTCAAATTGATACATTAGAAACTTTACTTGGTTTATATTATATAAATCAAAATGGAAAAAATATTAGTTCTATTTATTTTAATATTCCAATTGAAGATTCTGATTTTATTATAGAACCAAATGAAACTCATATTGGAATAAATAATTTTATAATTACATCAAATGATTTTAATTTAGAATCAATTTTAAAAATTGAAGTAAGTGATAATGATAATAATATTCAAACATATGAATTAAATTCAAATAATTTAGCTTATTCCTTAATTAAACATAATAATACAATTACTCTTTCTTTAGCAGCTTATCCAGATAAAAAATATTCAATACAATTATATAATGAAATAGGATTTTCAAAATCATATTTATTAAATAAAACTGATGAAAAAATAAATATAACTTTTGATAAAGTTTATTATGTAAATGGTTTATCAGATAATGTATTAATATCAATTGAAGGTAATTATTCAAATAAAATAGAATATATATATTATATGGATAATACAATTAATACTTATTCAAATGATAAAAAAATTTCTGGAATAGAAAATAGTATAAATTTAAAAATCTTTAATTTTAAACCTCAAAATAAAGGAACTTATTATTTTGGTTATTCATTATATAATGATAAAACAATTTATAATATTTTAAATAAGAAAGTAATTTCAGTAAAAGATTTTACAGAAATAATCTTATTATTTCCACCAGAAAATAAATTAATTTCAAAAGATTTTCAAATTGATATTGTACCAAAAATGAAAATAAATCTTAAAGTATATATTGCAGATATAAATAATCAACCAGTTCAATATTTTTCATATAAGAAAGGTTCTAGTTTATATTATTTAAATTCAGAACAAATGAAAATTTTTACAATTGATGCAAATTACACTTTTGTTGTAATTGAATCAGAAAGTGGTGATTTATTATATAAAAATAAGATATCTTTTTCAGATTTTGAATTTGAAAATTCTTATTATTTATCAAATAAAATAATAACTATTAAAAATACTAAAGAAAAAATTGATAATTTAGTATTATGGAAAAATGATAGTTATTATACATTATTAGAGAAAAAAAGTCAATTTTTAAATAAAGAATTAAAAACTATTTCAATCCCAATTCCTTCAAATATTATTGATAATGATAATGCAGGTTATTATATTATAAAATTTGAATATTCAGAAATTGCAAATATATTTTTATCAAAAGATATTTCAAACTCAACTTTTACTATTTCTAGTATTACAGGAAGTAATAATGTTATTATTAAATCAACTGAATATTATCTTCCAAATATAATTTCAATTACTTTAAAAATTGATGATAATAATATTATAATTGAAAAAAAAGATATTGAATTTGTGAATAATGAATATATTAAATTTCATTTAGATATAGAAAAAAATAGTACAATTATTATTAATGAAATAATAGAATTATGTCCTAATTCTAATTCTGAAGAATGCAAAATATCAATTAATCAAAATTTAGAATTTGATGAAATAAAAAACTTTTATTTAAATAATCAATATAAAGTAGTAGAAGATGATGAAGTTGATATTACTTTAAATTTTAATTTAACTAATCCTTCAGATAATGAAATGAATGATATTATTTCTAAAATTTTTGTTAATAATAAATTAATTGATAAAACCAATTGTTCATTTAATAAAAATATTGTTAAATGTAAAATTTTAAATACTGGAATCTATGAAGTTCTAAATATTAATTATAATGAATTTCAAGAAACAAATGAGAAATATTCTCTTTTATATTACCAATTTGATGGTCCTAGTTGTATTTTAGAAGGAAATAATTATGAAATATATTATTTAAATGTTTTAAATTATCCTTATTTGGTTTATTTAAATGATAAAAAATTAGAAAAATATGATGATAATTATATATTAAATACTAGTGATTTTATTTATGGAGAAAATTATATATATTATAGGCAATATGAATTAGAAAATCCAATAAAAATATTTTCATTTAATTATCATGAACAATACACTGTTACAATAGGAAATTCTCTTAATGAAGATAATAGAATTAAATTTGAAAATGGAATTTTAATTAAAATAAATACTTTATCAGGAAACAAAATTACTGAAATTGATAATTATATTAATAATCTTGTATTAAATTATAATAATAAAAATGAAAAAATTAATTTAAAAAATTGTTTAAAATATAATTCTAATATATTTATCTGTACTAATATAAATATTCCAGATGGAAATTATGAAGCATATTATGAAAACGTTTGTAATATTAATAGTCAATTAGGAAATATTGATATTTCAAATAATGAGGAACAAAAATTATTAACAATTACTCCAAATTATATAAATATAAATGATGAAAATGTAAGTATAGTAACTTTAGAATATAGTAAAAAATTTGAAAATGATGTGTATAGTATTTTATTTGTAGATGCAGAAAGTGGTGCATCAAATAATTTTGGGATTTTTAAACCAAACCCTACTAATGGAAAAATTTTGACTTTTCATATTCCTCATGATAAAAAAATTAAAGATTTAATTGGAAATTATAAAATAAAAGTAAATTATAGAAGTTCAGCAATTCCTAGTTTAATAAGTAAATTAAGTATTGTTATTTCTGATAGATTATCTCTTTATGAAAATAAACAAACATTAGTTAAGTCAAGTAAAATTAATACATTTGGAATTATATTTAAAAGTGCAACTAATAGAAAACAAATAAAAAATATTACTTATAATGATATTGATTTAGAATATTCTATTTTAGATGAACATAAAAATATTATAAAAGTAAATATAACAAATAGTGGTATAGATTTTAATAAAACTGGAAATTATATATTTTATATTTATGAAAATGATATTGATATTCCATTAATTTTTACAATTGAGATAATTGAAATTAAAGATTTTGACTCAGGTATAATATTTAATCATTATTTATATAAAAAAACTGATTTAAATTATGCTTATATAACAATATCTGTTAATGATGATATATTAATTATGAAAAGTAAAAAAATAGGAGGATCAAATTATAATTTAACTCAATATTGGTCTAATTCATTCCTTTTAGTTACTAATGAAACTGGTACATATAATTTTTATATTAATAATAATGAATTAATAAAAGATATAAATGTAACTGTTGTTGAGAAAAATTCATTTATTCCAAAAAAAAATATTATTAAAAATCATATTAATTATTGTAATTTAACTACTTCTTTAGAAAATGAGAAAATTTGTTTTCCAAATTTAAAATTAAATGTTTTAAATTATTTAACTAACTCTTCTGTTTTATATAAAATTTCATCGTTTGATTCTAATTATTCTAATAGTTTAATTGAATATAATAATTTAATGTATTTACCAAATGATATTGAATCTAATAAAAATTATATTATTGATATTATTAGAAAAGATTCAGAAGGAGAAATTTTACTTTATCAAGAAGAATTTTCTTTAACAAATATAACAGTAAATTCTTTAACATATCAAAATCAAATAATAAAAGCAGATTTAACTTTATTTTGTTTTGAAAAGGAATTTATAACTAAATTAGCAATTAAAAATTCAAATATGCAAAATTGTAATTATTATAATAATAAATTAATATGTAGTTTTATTATTAATTTACCTCTTCAAGAATCATATAATTTAATATATGATTCTTATTTTTTAAATGAAATTTTAATTTCTAAAAATTATGAATCATTTTTTGATTTTTATCATCAAACATTAAAAAATGGAAAAGAAAGATTTATCATTTATTCAAACAATTCTAATTATGGAATATATAATATTACAAAAGTTTTAATTGGAGATGATTTAAATGATTCAAATAATTTAATATTTGATATGAATAATATTACATATAATAATAGTAATGATACAATTTATGTTGATTTAATTAAAAGTGATTTGTCAACCAAAATTTATATTAAATCAATTGAATTATTTGATGGATTAATATATACTTTGCAATCAAAATTAATAGTAAATTTTAATAAAATAGAATCAATTTCAAATGAATATCTTTATTCATATGAAAATTATGATAATATTAAATTTTCAATTAATTCTTCATTAACTAATTTTTATTTAATTAAAGGAAACATTGAAACTGAATTAATTTGTAGTAAATTATCAAATAAATACTTTTCTTGTTCTTCTTCATCTATTGAATATGGAAATGATTATATAATTAATTATTATGATAATATTGTTTTACATACTATTAAATATTCAATTGAAAATAGATGTCAAATTTATTCAAATCAATTTAGTTCAACATTAATTTTAAAAAGTTCAAGTGAAATTCCAAATATTAAAGAAATATCAATTAAATTATTTAATTCAAATACAAGTACAGAAATAGATTCCTTAGACTACAATAACAATTTTATTTTTGAAGATAATTATTATTTTTATAAAATTCAAATTAAAAAAAATAATTTAGGAATTGGAAATTATTATATTACATTTAATAATAGCAATTTTTCTGATTATATTATAAAAATAACAAATGAAATTAAAATAGAAAAAATAATAGGAGAATTATTTAGTAATTATAATAATATTCAATATTTTATAATAGTATTTAATGAATCAATTGAAATAAATGATATTATACTTTCAAATGAAAATAATAGAATAAATGGTTTTTGTGAATCAATGTTAAATAATACTAATTCAGTTTTATGTAAAATTAATAGTATTATTCCTAATGGAACTTATATTTTAGAATATATTATCAGTCAATGTGATTCATATATTAAATCAAATACTAATATTAAAGTCTTAGAACCTCCTAAAATAATTCCAATTCCAAAAATTATTAAATATGATATAAATAAAATTGACAAAGAAGATATTGAAATTACTTTTAATGATAATGAACAAAATAATAATAATCTAAATTTTATATTAATTAAAACTGATTCTCTTGAAGAAGAAATTAATATTAATTTTTCTAATAAAAAAATATCAATTCCTGAAAATATAAGTTTAGGAAATTATATATTTAAAACAGTATATTCAAATGAAGATAAAAAGTATTTTATAATATTTCCATATTTAATTGTTTATGATTCATATTTTGATATTATTAATTATTCTCCTCCAATTAAAACACAACCTTTTTCATTATCAGATATTGTTTTACAATTTAATATAAGTAGTTCATATCATCAAAATCAAATGAAAAATATATATTTTGTAAAAGATAATAAATCATTAAAAAAATTAGAAAAAATTCCTGTTAATTTTAATTTTAATGATAATAATAAAACATTAACTTTTAATAACAAAACAAATAATTTAGATTATTCACAATATCATATTGAAATTATAGGAGATATAAAAACAATATATTATTATATTCATTATATTCAAATTCCTGAAAAAATTTATTCAACAACAACTTCAACTTTATTAATAAATAAAAATAATAATTATATTGATTTTAAAGCACCAACATATTTCCAAAATTTAATTACTGAAATAGAAACAAAAAGAGAAAATCAATATTTTAAATTATATTATTGTCAAAATAACATATGTAGAATTGGAAGAAAATCAAATTCACAAAAATTAACTGAATCAATGTATTTAATAATAGAATTTAAGGATATAAATAATAAAACTTTAAATTGTACTTTAGGAATAACAATTTATCCAGAAATTTATTTTGAAAATTTTTTCCCAATTACAAATAATTCAATATATGAAACATATAAATCAGATGATTATGGAGAAGATACTTATATAACATATCTTCCAAATAAAGGAGTAAATGATAGAATAATTACTTTAGCAAATTATAATGCATTTAAAACATTATTTCCTCAAACTTCATATAATTATTATTTTATAGATTCAAATACAAATTCTTTAAATTATGTTTATAATATTTATGGAAAGAATAAAAATCATACTTTATTAATGAGACATCCAACAAATAAAAATAAAGTAATAAAATCAAAAATTTCATTTATTGAATGTAAAAATCCAAATGAAATAATTTCAATAAAAGATAATAAAGTTACTTGTTTAAGTTGTTCACAAATAAATCCATTATATCCTTATAAAGATGCAGATAATAATAATTGTGTATCTAAATGTTCACATGGTTACTTATATAAAAAAAATAATGCATGTTATTCAAATTGTAAAAGTATAAATACAACAAAATGTTTATATTGAAAAAGAAATAAATGAATTTATTTTACAATATAATAGTGATGATGGAAGAGATTATGAATCATCAATTTATTATTATTATTATCAAATAAATAAAAAAATATAAAAAATTGTTTATGTGAAGAATGTAATGAAAATTGGTGTTTAGATTTTTTAAAATATGAAAATACTGATACTAATAACTAATTCATGTGACAATTATAATTGTTCAATAAATGGAATTTGCGAAATAAAAAATAATGAAGCTTATTGTATTTGTAATGAAGGATTTTTTGGTATTAAATGTTAATTAAGTTTACAAAGTGCAATTAATAAAAATAAAAATTCAATTGATGATTTTTTAGAACTAAAATCTACTTATAATGATACTAAAGAACATCAATTTAGAAGTGTTTTATTAGAAGATGGTGAAATTATTTATGATTTTGATGGTGAAGAAAAGATTAATAAAATAAGACAAATTTCAAATCTTATTAAAAATCCTTCTATTGTTAAAGAAATAAATTCACAAAGTGATAGAA
>JAEEGL017363387.1_pt1 | contig 16512 bp, 14 predicted proteins | sample 9134231 | NCBI WGS metagenome assembly JAEEGL01 (sample SAMN16246548, study PRJNA631951) | gut metagenome | biome: gut microbiome; feature: rumen; material: fiber-attached | host: Bos | place: Iran: Karaj | collected 2018-10
CCCTTACCCCCTCTAATCTTAGAGGGGGAGTAGAGAATAGCAGAAATCAGCTGAAAGACCACTGACGGAAATTACTCATTGAGTAAATTTGCTCAGAAGGCCACTGACGGAAATTACTCATTGAGTAAATTTGCTCAGAAGGCCACTGACGGAAATTACTCATTGAGTAAATTTCGTCAGTGGGCCACTAATTGAAATTACTCAATGAGTAATTTCCGTCAGACAGCTATAGACGGATAACACTATTGCACAATTCGCTGACTGCCGGGCGGTGGGTAATGAAAATCATGGTCTTTTCGCGATAGGACGCAAACAGGCGCGAGAAAAGCTCGTGTTCGGTCTGTGCATCCAGCGAGGCACTGATCTCGTCTAACAACAGGATGCTGCCCGGACGTAACAGTCCACGGGCAATGGCGATGCGCTGGGCCTGTCCCTCGCTGAGTCCGATGCCGCGTTCACCCAACTGACAGTCTAGAGCGCCGGGCAGGTCATAGACGAAATCGGCCATAGCAACGTGCAACACATGGCGTAACTCATCCTCAGTAGCGTCCGGCCGTGCCAGTTGCAGGTTATAGCGCACGGTACCACTCATCAGCGTATTACCCTGAGGCACGAAAACGAAATGTCCGCGTGTTGCCGATGAAACCGGTACTTCCTGGCCACTACCATACAACATCAAGCTACCCTCTTGGGGCTGGATGAAGTCAAGCATCAGGCGGAACAGCGTGGTCTTGCCAATGCCCGTCTCACCCATGATAGCCGTCTTGGAACCGGCAGGGAAGTCATGGGAGAAATGGGTGAGCACCTGACGGTCGCCACTGGCATAGCCAAAGGTAACATCGGTGAGACGTATGCCAACGGCAGCGTCAATGGGCCACGGGGATGCCGTCAACTGTTGGGAAGTGCGGCGGTTGTTGTTGTCTTCCAGCTCATCTAGGCGGTCAATGCTCGCCGTAGCGTAGAAGAACTGCGGCAACATGTTCAGCAGGTTGAGAATGGGATGCTGGATCTGTCCCACCAGCTGCAGGAACGATGTCATGACACCGAAGGTGATAGCACCGGTGCGCAGCTGCAAGCCGCCCCAGATAAAGGCAAACAGATAACCCAGGCTAAAGGTGGCTGCCAACAGCAGACGGGTGATGACCGTAAAACGGGTACGGCGCAACACGTGACCCATCAACTCGTCCTGCATACCGCTCAACCGGCCCGTCACCCACTGTTCACTGCCCAGCGAACGCAACACGGCATTATGTTCCATGCCCTCCTGAACCTGCATCTGGATGGTGCTCTCCTGTCGGCGGATGTCCATGGTCATGCTACGCAGACGGTGTGCCAGCAGTTTGCCGAAAACGACCACGAAAGGCGTGGCCAGCAGCAACACAATGGCCAGACAGGCATCCATGGAATACAGCAGCAGGAAGGCACCCACTAACTGTACGCCAGTAACGATGAACTGCGGCAACAGCGAGGTGGTAACCTCTGCCACACTGTCGATGTCTTTTGACAAGCGTGAGGTGACATCGCCGGAGTGTAGCTGGTCCTCGTACATCTGTCGGCGGAAAAGGCTGCTGAAGACGCGCAGCCGGATATTGTTCGACTGTCGCGTAGCCGCCTTCGTTGACATATAATAATATAGCTGGCGCAGCAGGATGCCACTGACGACAACCACCACCAGTGTCACCACCATGCGCAGAATGTCATCGTTCGAGCCCGTCCGGATGGTGACATCAATAAACTGCTTGCTGAGCCATATCATGAGCAGACCCAGCAGTACCTGTATGATACCCACCACGACGCGCACCAGCGTGTTCAACCTGATGCCGGCCATGTTCCGCCATATCCAGACGACGTACTTCACTCCCCCAATATGATTACACTTTTTACACTTTTAACATTATTTATAATGTGCATCGGCTATTCCACAATGCCTATCTCCTGCCACTGGGCAACCATCTTGGTGACGTCGGCACGAGCCTGGTCCTGCTCCACTTCATATTCCTCGCAAAGGGCTGCAGTCAGGCTGTCAATGTCAAAATCGCCCATTTCACCGGCTTTCTTCCACAGCCAGGCGGCGGTCTCGTTCAGACTGATCAGTTTTCCGAAGTCCACGGTACCGAGGCCTTCTCCTACGATGACATGTTCTCCGCACACCGTGCGCAACACAAATCCTTCTTTCTGTTTCATTGTTCTATTTTTTTTGTTATTTCGATATTTCGAGATTCCCTTAGGAAACCAATTTCAGCCATGTTCTGCGATAGATGGCCAGCAGCCAGCGGCGGACAGGCAGCAAGCGCCACCACAGGCGGCTACCCCGCAGGCGCCATTTGCTATACAGATGCTTGTGTTTCTTGGCTGGGGTAACGACGTTAAGTGCCAACGCCGCCACGTCGCTGACCAAGCAGTGTTCAACACCACGGATATTGCCATCGCCCATCAGCGTCACACGGTCACCATCAATACGGATGATGCGGTGAATAACATAACGGGACTGTTCCACCCACGCCAATACAATGTCGCCAACCTTGGGAGTGCCGGGTTTCACCAAATCTACGCTGTCACGCCCGCCGATGATAAAGGGCAGCATGCTGTAGCCCTTTACGGGAAAGGTGACTGGCCTGCCTTCGTTGACCAGACTGATGGCATCACGTATAATCTCGTTGTCGGATATTGTTGTCATCGCCAGCTTACTTTTTTACCGGTTCCACCGTGCTGACAGCCTCCTTACACACACGCGCTGCTGCCTCGTCAGGCAGACATTCCAGATGCCAGACGGGCACCTCGGTAACCAACAGGTCCTCGGTCTGGTGCAGTCCTTCAGCGACTTGCCGGTCCCAGCGCTTGCCAGAGATGGATGGCATCAAGGCGGCGTAGGCTTCTAACGGGCGCAGCCGGTGAATCGCATTGTAGGGAGCCTGACTCAGCTGTACCAGTCCTCCCAACGGATAACGAACATTGCGGTAACAAGGTGTCTTGCCACTCCATGGCGAGCCAAACACATAGAATCCATCGGGCATGCGGCGAACCACGGGATTGTCGTCATTCACCAGTGCCGTGCCTTCAATATGTTTCAGCCACAGACTGCTGTGGGTACTCTTTCCCGTACCGCTCTTGCCGAGAAACATATAGGCACGTTCCTCACAGCTGATGACGGAGGAGTGGAACAGGGCCGTCTGGCAATTGGCCGTGGAGAGGGCAAACATCACCATCAGCGCATTGTTGATGCCGAAGAGGGCATTGTCTTCAAGCGTTACTACAGCATGGCGGTAGTCGGCATCGGTCAACATACGAGCCGCCCGCTTGCCCCACAACTGGAACTCAAAATAGGGCTTGCCGTTCATGCGGCCTGCCACAATCTGTGAACCGTCATCGTCCTGATTCAGTTCTATCGTTACCTCACCTACAGCGGGGAAAATGTCCACCACTTGCACGGTAAAGACTACCTCGTCGGTTGCCTGGACGGCAAACGGCGCATATTGGCTCATTTCCTTGATAACCTGCTTTCCATCAGGCATTTCCAAGGAAAAGGCATGGTCTGCTACTTGATAATATTGTTTCATTGCTTGCAAAGGTAACAAAAAAAAGGATTATACGCGCAAGCATTCACAAAAATTAAGGGATTATTCCCATTTGACCTGCAACCGGTGGAGCATCGTCGTGCTCTCTCCACACGAACCAGTATGCTGGATATGGATGCCGCCAAAGGTGTTCGGTGCAACATCAGCGGCCAGCGAGACTTCGTGGGGTAAAAGGGAATCAGCAGGGCGAGGGCTCTTGGTGGTGACATGAGCGGCCAGTCGGTTTCCGATGAAATCGATGGAAATAGTGCATCCCGTACGATAACAGGTCGCTGAGACTGCCTCGGAGACTGGGGTGACAACACCGTGGTCGTACTTTACCAACAGGAAATCGACGGCTTTGGCATGCTTGGTAGTACGGATGATGCGTAAGCCATAGCCAGTCAGGGTGCGTGTATCGAACTTCAGACAGACATCGAGATACTGACCGGTAGCAGAGCCGAAACCCTGGCCTGCCGTCTTCGTGGGATCCACGTGCAGCGTCAGGTGCATGTCACCATAGCGTCGGCTGAACGGGGTGTACATCAGGCGGGCACCCCGCTGAGCCTGCAAAAGTCCCATTCCAACGGCACCATTGAAGCCCTCACCATATTCCCACATGGGCTTCTGCGGATTGAACGACCACGGATACTCAGCAGTGTCAGCAGGTTTAAAGCCGTCAACCGTCCATATACCTTCAGCAACCACCGGCTGCCAATCACAGTAGAGTTGGCTAAAATCAGTATCAAGATCCTTCTGTTGAGGAGCACGCTTCACCTTCACTTGCGCAGAAAGCGGGTTGCCATAGTCACTACGGTGGTGTTTGGGTTTGATGACTGCTTTGAAGACATGCTGACGATCGGACTCGCTGACCGGCAGAGTGCCTTCGGGCCTTACATGACTGGTTGCCACAGGAACATCATCGCGATACCAAGTAATCAGCGATTCGTCACGTCTGCCCTGCAAGTCAAGGGCATAGTCCAAAACAAGTTGATTGCCACGTTGGATAATTCGTGGTTTCTTGACAAACGCTGGAGCAGGCAAAATCGAGGGCTTCACGACCAGATGGCAAGCCGCCTCACGATCGTCCATGCTTCTGGCGATAATGCAGAAATCAACGGTTTCATCGGAATTGTTTGCTGGGATGACGGTAAGGTTACCATGATTGTCGGGTTGGAGCATGGCATAACCCTGATAGCCTTGTGTGATAGCATTAGAGGGGGCCCAATGAATTGGTTCTGCGTGCTCAGAGCAAGACAGGCGCAAGGTATCACGACCTGTGAGCAAGGTCGCCTCATGCTGACTGATATCCAGAAAAGGGGCCTCAGTCATCTCGTCCTTCATCCAATCTAAAAAGTCTGGCTGCAACGTGTTCTGCGGCTGTCGGCTACCAATGAGATAAGGCTTGCCGTTGAGCGTGAAGTTCTTCTGGTAGCAGCGCAGCCATTGCTGCGGATAAGCCGTCCATCCGATATAGATACTGTCGGAAGGGGCATGGTAGCGGCAGTCGATGACGGTGACGGGACCGCCCTGTTTGCAGAAATACATCTCTCGGTTGTTGCCCTTGACATAGAAATCACAATCGACAAACAGGACACCCCGTCCGAAAGTACTCCAAAAGGGTTTCTGTCCATAGAGGTCAAAGTCGCAACGGCGATAGGTGGCCGTGCCGTTCAGCGCATCGTCGGTACACTCGAAGTGGCAGTCCTCATAATAAGAGTGGGCGGCACCATTCAGCGGATTCAGGTTCAGACGACTGACAAAGCGCACCCGCCTGGCCACCAAGGAGTCGCCATGTACATAGCCGACATGAGCCTGCGTGATGGCTTCGCTGCGTTTTGTGCGATTCCATCGCGGATTCTTCGGATAGACAAGATCTACGTTGCAGTAGTTGCCCATGGTGAGGTTCTCCACCTGCAGCGTCTTCACCCAGAAGTCAAACATGGTGAAGTTGCCAACAGCCCCTTGCGTCTGGCCGCGCTGAGCAGCCAGCACGACATCGTGCGGCGAGTCACCCAGTCCGACAAGCCGCAGGTGCGGACAGCGAACAATCATGCCAAAAGGTTCACGGCCATTCTTCCCCACCCTGACCGTCGGGTCGTCAGGGTCATCAATCCAATAGACTCCCGGACGGATATAGACGGTGACACCATCCACAAAATGGCTGCTGGCAGCCTGGAAAGTCTGGTAAGTATAGGGCACTCCATCCTTAGCCTCCGCATCCACCAGGATGTGCAGACTGTCAAGATGCTGGCTAAAAGCCAACTGGGGCAGGAAAACACCAGTGAGCAGAACGCTCCGCAGGGGTGAAAGCAACCGTTTCAGCGTTTAGTCTTTGTATTTGTAGATAATCTTATTGGCACCAGAGGTAAGTTCCAACTCGTCGCGATGCTCACGGATAAAGGAATCAATATGGCGCTTGCGCTTGTCCTCCAGAATCTCGTCAACAGCAATGAGGATACCTGTTTCCTCAACATCGCCAAAGCCGTAGTTGATAGCCGTTCCGAACAGTTTCATCGTGGGCGACAGTCCCATATAGGCATTGACCAGTGGCGGGATGTTATAGCCCATCTTGCGGATTTCACGGTTCAGCACCAAGTAGTCGTCCTTAAAGTTATTGCCAGGGAAGAGGGCCTCCAGTTCCTTTGGATCCGTCTCTAATTCCAGCGGTTTCATCGGGATAATCAAGTTTTCCTTGTCATCGAAATGCTTCTTCAGGAAGTAAAGAATCATATCACGGCCCTTGCGGATATAGGACGGATACATGGTCATCTTTCCGAAATAGTATTTCACATTGGGGCGAATCACCGTCAGGGCACCCAGTCCGTCCCACAGGTTGTCAAGGGCAAACAGGCTCTTTGCCCCCATGCGCGACGACTGATAGGGCAGCGAGACAAAGGAACGGCCAAGTTCCACGGTCTGCGGGGCATATTCCTTGATGAATTTTTCAGAGAAATGGAACATGTGACTGGTAGCAAGAATGGGCTGTCCCTGCTCGTCGTACTCCCAGTCGGTTCCCAACAGATAACGGTAACCGCCGATAATCTCTTCCTCATCAGGATTCCAGACGATGAGCTGCTTGTAGCAGTTCTCGCAGATGTCGAACTCGTCAATATCCATGTCCTTACCCGTACCGCCACCGGCTTCGCGGAAAGCGACCTCACGCAATCTGCCAATTTCTTTCATCACATTGGGTGCATTATGCGCCGTAACAATGTATATCTCATTGTTACTCTTGTTGGTCATGCGCAACTGCCTGTCTGGAGTTAGTTCACTCTTGAGCAGTTCTTTGCTGATAGGATGGATGATTGGTTGTTCCATTGTTATTAATAATAGATTTAAAGAGAAAGAGAATAGACTTTATCTTGTACAAACTGTGCCCATTCCAACGGCGTCTTGCTCTTATCGAACGTCTGCCAGGGAATTGGTTTGCCAATAGTAACACGGAAGGTCTTCCCGACATTCTTGTACATCTCATCAACCAGAAACAGCATAGCCAGGTTAAAAGGCAGGAAACGGTCGCTGAAGTTGGCCAGACGGTAGAAGAACTTGGAATTCTCACCACTGAAATGGATGGGAACGACATCGCGCTGGTATTCCACACTCTTGACGATGAACGTCTTGGACCAAGGAATATCACGGATAACACCCTTGCGCTTCCGAGAACAGAGACCGGCTGGGTACATCAGCATGTGGTTCTGACTCTCAAAACCGGCCTTCACCATGGCTGGGAAGTTACGTGCCTGATGACCGGTTTTATTAATCGGTATGCAGAGGGGTGCGAGTCCGGGGAGATTCATCAGCAGGTCGTTGACCAGATAGCGGAAGCGGGAGTCGTAGTGGCGTCCGATGATGGCACCCAGTGCCACACCGTCTTCCCCACCCAACGGATGGTTGCTGACAAAAGTGTATAACTTACCGTCAGCAGGGTCAGGGAGGTTTTCCCTGCCCTCAATCTGCAGGGTCATCTGCAAATATTCCACACAGGCTTCCAGCCACGGCGTCCCCACCTTGTCGCGCGACTCCCAGAGGAAACGGTTCACCTCATCCTGATGGGCGATACGCTTTAGCCACGCCACCAAAGGACGTGGTATCCATTTGGCTTTGGACCCCATCTTTTCTTTCAGGATACTGTCGATGTCAATCGTTTTCTCCGTAATCTTTTCCATTTCTCTCTCTTGTCACTACTAACAATCTGCAAAGGTAATGATTTTATTTAAAAAACCCTGCACTTTTTCTGCAAAAATGTGCAAAAAAATAAAATTATAAATTATTCACTAAAAAAAGTGGGGAAAAGTGGGGGAATGTGGGGGAAATTGTTTACCTTTGCACCCAAACTCATAAAATAGAATAAAATAAAAGAGGTACACATGCGCTTTTTAGGTAACATAGAGGCCAAGATGGACACCAAGGGACGCGCTTTCCTGCCCGCCACATTCCGCAAGATATTGCAGGCGGCTGGTGAGGAGCGCCTTGTCATGCGCAAGGATGTCTTCCAGCCGTGCCTGGTCCTTTACCCTGAGCGTGTGTGGAATGCCCAGATGGATTTGCTTCGCCAGCGACTGAACCGCTGGAACAGACAACAGCAGCAGGTGTTCCGCCAGTTTGTCTCAGAAGTAGAGCTGCTGACACTGGACGGCAACGGGCGCTTCCTCATTCCCAAACGCTACCAGCGCATGGCCGACATCGAACAGGACATCAAACTAATCGGCATGGGCGACACGATAGAGATCTGGAGCAACGGCAAGGTCGGAGAACAACAGCTGACGCCCGAAGCATTCGAGGCAGCCCTGGAAGAACTGATGAGCGACGGCGGACAACCCGATGAAACCAGTCAATTGTCAAACGTAAAAACAGCACCCCAAACATGATCGTGACAGCTGAGACATATCATGTTCCTGTTCTCCTGAAGGAGAGCGTCGACGGGCTGGCTATCCAGCCCGACGGCATTTACGTAGATGTAACTTTCGGGGGTGGCGGTCACTCGCGTGAAATCCTGTCACGACTGGGAAAAGGAGGACGATTGTTTGGTTTCGACCAAGACGGTGATGCTGAAAAAAACATCGTCAACGATGATAGATTTACCTTCGTGAGAAGCAACTTTAGATATATCAGCCAGTGGATGCGCTACTATGGCATCAAGCAGATAGACGGACTGCTGGCCGACCTGGGAGTGTCCAGCCACCATTTCGACGACGAGACGCGCGGCTTCTCCTTCCGCTACGACGCCCCACTGGATATGCGCATGAACAAGCGGGCGGGACAGACGGCTGCCGACGTGCTGAACAACTATACGGAAGAACAGCTGGCCGACGTCTTCTACCTCTACGGAGAGCTGAAGAACGCACGGCGCATAGCCAAGACCATCGTGGAGGCACGGAAGCAGAAAGCCATCACCACCACGGGAGACCTGGGCGAGATTGCCGGAACACTGATGCGTACAGAACGTGAAAAGAAAGACCTGGCACGGCTCTACCAGTCACTACGCATCGAGGTGAACCACGAGATGGATGCCTTGCGCGACATGCTGAAAGGAGCCACGGCACTGCTCCGAGAGGGTGGCCGCCTGTCGGTCATCACCTACCACTCGCTGGAAGACCGCATCGTGAAGAACGTCATGAAGAGCGGCAATGCGGAAGGCCGTGTAGAGCAGGACTTCTATGGGCGGGTGTCATCACCCTTTCAAACGGTGGGGAAGCTCATCGTTCCCGATGAGGAAGAACAGCAGCGTAATCCGCGCAGTCGTAGTGCCAAGTTGAGAATAGCAGAAAAGAGATAAACGACCTATGGCAGAAGAGAAGAAAGAAATAGAGCTGGAGATTCAGCAGGGAGCACCCGAACAGGAAGAGCCGGTGGAGCAGCAAAAACCGGTGAAGGAAGGGAGTGCCCAGGAAACTGCTGATGCCGAGGAAGACCAGAAGCTGAAGGAGACCCTGCAGAAGCTGAAGGAGACGGCTACCGAGGAAGACCCCAAGCCCTCGCAGCAGCTGACGCTGCGCACCATTCTGGGCGGTGACCTGCTGACCACACAACTGGTGCGTTCACAGATATGGTTCTTCGTGCTGCTGGTGGCATACACCATTGTCTATGTGGCGTTCCGCTACCAATGCCAACAGGACATGATTACCATCAACAAACTGGAGGACACGCTGAAGGACGCCAAGTTCAGGGCACTGGCATCGTCGAGTACGCTGACGGAGAAATGCCGTGAGAGCCATGTACTGGATGTGCTGAAACAAAACAAGGACTCGCTGCTGCATCAGGCCGACCAGCCGCCCTTCATCATTCAGGTGCCGGAAGACTAAGAATTGACAATTGATAATTGATAATTATATAAAGTGAGTAAGTTCAGTAATGATCAAGTAATGCCGCGGTACATGGCCATCGCTTTTGTACTGACGCTGTTGGGAGTGGCTGTCATCGGCCAGGCCTTCTATATCATGACTGCCAAGAAACATTACTGGACAGAGGTGGCCGACCGCCTGAAGCGTGACTCTGTCAGCGTGAAGCCTAACCGCGGTAACATTCTCAGCTGTGACGGACAGCTGATGGCAACTTCCATTCCCGAATACAAAATCTTCATGGACTTCCAGGCTGCAGCCTTTGTAGAAGGCGACTCCCTGTGGCTTGACAAGGTGGACAGCCTCTGCGACGGACTACACAGGATATTCCCACAGCGGTCGGCTGCCGAGTTCAAGGCAAATCTGGAAGAAGGCCGTCACAAGGTGGTTGTCAACAAAAAGACTGGCAAAACCACAGTCGGTGCACGCTGGTGGAACATCTGGCCACGCCGCATTGACTATAATACCTATTGTGAAGTCAAGAGCCTACCCTTCTTTAACATGCCACGTTACAAGAGCGGCTTTACCCAGGAGGTATATAACTCTCGCCGACGTCCGTTTGGTTCGCTGGCCCAGCGCACGCTTGGCGGCACGATGATGGCTACGGATTCGGCCTACTTCGGCCTGGAGCTTTCCTATGACAGCATCCTGCGCGGTACGCCGGGCATCACCGGCCGCCGTAAGGTGCTGAACAAATACATGAACATTCCCGTCACACAACCTATTGACGGTTGTGATATCGTGACGACCATCGACGTCTATATGCAAGACCTGGCAGAACGGGCCTTGGTAGATGAGCTGAAACTGGTCAACGGTGAGATGGGTGTAGCCATCCTCATGGAGGTGCAGACCGGCGACGTGAAGGCTATCGTCAACATGATACGCACTGATACGGGCAACTTCATCGAGGCCGTCAACTCCGCCATCAGCTACCGGTGTGAGCCTGGCTCCGTGTTCAAGGTGGCTTCATTCCTGGTGGCACTCGACGACGGTGTTGTTGACACCACCTATACCATCAACACCGGCTGCGGCGTGGCACCCATGCACGGCCGAGAGATGAAAGACCACAACTGGCGACGTGGCGGTTACGGCACCATCAACGTGGCACGTACCTTGGAAGTCAGCTCGAATATCGGTGTAAGCCATGTCATCGACAAATTCTATGGCAATGAACCCGAACGCTACGTGAAGGGACTGTACCGCGTGGGCATCCACGAAGACCTGAAACTGCCGCTGGTGGGCTACCTGCCTCCTCGCATCCGCATGCCGGAAAAGAACCAGCGCGGACAATACCTTAACTGGAGCAAGACGGCACTGCCGTGGATGTCTATCGGCTATGAGACACAGATAGCACCCATCAACACGGTGACCTTCTACAATGCCATTGCCAACAATGGCAAGATGATGCGTCCGCGGTTTGTCAAGAAGGTGGTGAAGAATGGTGAGACGGTAGCAGAATTTGCCCCTGAGGTCATCAAGAACCGCATCGCCAAGCCACAGGCCATCGAGACCATGCAGACCATCCTGGAACATGTGGTCAGCCAGGGCTTGGGCCGCAAGGCCGGCTCACAGCTGTTCAAGGTGGCCGGTAAGACGGGTACTGCCCAGGTTGCCGACCAGTTTGGCGGCTATCATTCCGGTACGACGCGCTACTGGCTGTCGTTCGCCGGTTACTTCCCTGCCGACAATCCGAAATATACGTGTATTGTCTGCATCAAGAAGACGGGACTGCCCGCCTCCGGTGGCGGCATGAGCGGCGTGGTGTTCCACCACATTGCAGAAGGTGTGATGGCCCGCCACCTGAAGATGAGCGTCGAGGACGCACATGACGAACACTCCGTGGTGATTCCCGACGTCAAGGACGGTAACGTGGCTGCTGCCCATTACACACTGGACGAGCTGGGCATCAAGACCGCCAACCATTGGCAGAAAGGCTCTTACAGCGGTGCTCCCGTCTGGGGCAAGGCCCAGCGGCGTACCAGTGACGTAGCACTGACCCAAACCCGCCAGGACCGTAATGTCGCTCCCGACGTCACTGGCATGGGTGCCAAAGATGCTGTCTATCTGTTAGAAAGCTATGGCCTGAAGGTTAAGCTGCAGGGACGCGGCAAGGTGGTACGACAGAGCTATCCGGCTGGCAGGGCTATTGTAGATAACAGCGAGTGCATCCTGACATTGCAATGAGAATAATACTATTAAACACTATATTATAAATAAGGTATATATGAAACTGACAGAACTGCTGAAATACGTGAAGCCCATCGCCATCATCGGTGATGCTGACGTAGAAATCACGAGCGTGAACATCGACTCACGCAAGATAGAGAAGGGACATCTCTTCGTGGCCATCAAGGGTACGCAGACCGATGGTCACCGTTTCATTCCCAAAGCCATCGAGCTGGGGGCAACGGCGGTGCTGTGCGAAGAACTGCCGGAGGGGACCTCGGCAAAAGCCGAGGGAACTACGGCTGGCGTAACATACGTGCAGGTGGCTTCTACCGAGGCGGCTGTCGGGCCGGTGGCTACCGTGTTCTATGGGGAGCCGTCGCTGAAGTTGAAGCTTGTCGGTGTGACGGGTACCAACGGCAAGACGACCATCGCCACCTTATTATATAATATGTTCCGCAAGTTCGGTCACAAATGCGGCCTGCTCTCCACGGTGTGCAACTACATCGAGGGCGAGGCCGTGGCTGCCGACCATACCACCCCTGACCCCATCGAGTTGAACAAACTGCTGGCACGCATGGTGGAGGCCGGTTGCGAATATGCCTTCATGGAGTGCAGCAGCCATGCCATCGCCCAGCAGCGTATCGGCGGACTGAAGTTTGCCGGTGGACTGTTTACCAATCTGACACGCGACCACTTGGACTACCACAAGACCTTTGAGAACTACCGTGATGCCAAGAAAGCCTTCTTCGACGGACTCTCCAAGGACGCCTTCGCCATCACCAATGCCGATGACAAGAACGGCAGCGTGATGGTACAGAACTGCAAGGCCACGGTGAAGACCTACAGCACCCGTACGATGGCTGACTTCCGGGCACGTATCATCGAATGCCACTTTGAGGGCATGTACTTAGAAATTGACGGCCGTGAGGTGGGCGTGCAGTTTATCGGCAAGTTCAACGTGTCGAACCTGCTGGCCGTCTATGGCGCTGCCGTCATGCTGGGAAAGAAACCCGAGGACATCCTCGTCGTGCTGAGCACGCTGAAGAGCGTGGCCGGGCGCCTGGAACCCATCCGTTCAGCAGACGGCATAACAGCCATTGTGGACTACGCCCATACCCCCGACGCCCTGGAGAATGTGCTCAACGCCATCCACGAGGTACTCGACGGCAAGGGCGGTCAGGTGATTACCGTCTGTGGTGCTGGTGGCAACCGCGACAAGGGCAAGCGCCCGCTGATGGCCCAGGAGGCCGTCAAGCAGAGCGACCGTGTCATCATTACTTCTGACAATCCCCGCTTCGAGGAACCGCAGGATATCATCAACGACATGCTGGCTGGTCTCACCCCGCAGCAGATGAAGAAGGTGGTGGCCATCACCGACCGCCGCGAAGCCATCAAGACCGCCACCATGCTGGCTCAGAAAGGTGACGTCATCCTCATTGCCGGCAAGGGTCATGAGGACTATCAGGAAATCAAGGGCGTCAAGCACCACTTCGACGACCGCGAGGTAGTGAGAGAGATATTCCAGTCGTGAAAAGAACCATCGTAATAACGTCATAACGTTATAACATCATAACGAAAAAAGAAAGAAATTATGCTATACTACATCTTCCGCTTCCTGGAACAGTACAACATCCCCGGTGCACACATCTGGTCGTACATCTCGTTCCGCTCGCTGCTGGCACTCATCATGTCGCTGCTTATCTCAGCGTGGTTCGGCGAATACTTCATCAAATGGATGAAGCGCCGCAACATCTCCGAGACAGCCCGCGACGTCAGCATCGACCCGTTCGGTGTCGAGAAGAAGGGGGTACCCACCATGGGCGGCATCATCATCATTGTCAGCATCCTGGTGCCCGTCCTGCTGTTGGGACGTATGCGCAACATCTATCTGTTGCTGATGATTGCCACCACGCTGTGGCTGGGCTTCCTGGGATTCATGGATGACTACATCAAGATATTCCGCAAAAACAAGGAGGGCCTGAAGGGCATCTATAAGATTGTCGGACAGGTCAGCATCGGTTTCATCGTCGGTCTGACGCTGTGGCTGAGTCCCGACGCAGTGGTTCGTGAGAATGTCTCTGAGCACCAGCAGAACCAGGAGATCGTCATCAAGCACAAGCCCGAGGCTGTCAAGTCGCTGCAGACCACCATCCCCTTCATCAAGAACCACAACCTGAACTACTCCAACGTGCTGGGATTCTTAGGCAAATACAAGGTGGCCGCCGGTTGGGTGCTGTTCATTCTGATGACCATCATCGTGGTGACAGCCGTTTCTAATGGTGCCAACCTCAACGACGGCATGGACGGCATGTGTGCCGGCAACTCCGCCATCATCGGCGTGGCGTTGCTTATCTTTGCCTACGTGTCATCACATATCGTCTATGCGTCGTATTTCGACATCATGTATATTCCCGGCTCCCAGGAGTTAGTGGTATTCCTCTCGGCATTCATCGGTGCCGTGGTGGGTTTCCTGTGGTATAACGCCTATCCCGCCCAGGTATTTATGGGCGATACCGGCTCGCTGACCATTGGCGGCATCATCGGTGTCTGTGCCGTGATTATCCACAAGGAGCTGATGCTGCCTATTCTCTGTGGCATCTTCTTCATTGAGAGCCTCAGCGTCATCATCCAGACACAGTGGTTCAAGCTACAGAAGAGGAAGGGCAAGCGTGTCCGCGTATTCCGTGCCACGCCCATCCACGACACGTTCCGTAAGCTCGACTCACAGCTCGATGCCACCAGTACCTATATCCTCAAGGGCTGGCCGCACCGTCCGTTCCACGAGTCGAAGATTACCATCCGTTTCTGGATTACCACGATTATATTGGCAGCATTGACGATTATTACATTGAAAGTAAGGTAAAAGTGAAAAATGAAAAGTGAAAAATTTGCTACCGCAATGAAAAGAATGGTGATATTAGGAGCTGGCGAAAGCGGCGCAGGCGCTGCCGTGCTGGCCAAGAAAGAAGGCTTTGACGTCTTCGTCAGCGACATGTCGAAGATTGCCGACAAATACAAGAAACTGTTGGATGACCACGGCATTGTCTGGGAGGAAGGCCAACACAGCGAGGAGAAAATCCTCAATGCTGACGAAATCATCAAGAGCCCGGGCATTCCCGACACGGCTCCAATGATTGTAAAAATCAAGGAGAAAGGCATCCATATCATCAGCGAGATAGAGTTTGCCGGACGCTATACAACGTCAAAGATGGTCTGCATCACCGGTTCTAACGGTAAGACCACCACGACGAGCCTCATCTATCACATCTTCCGTGAGGCGGGTTACGACGTGGGACTGGCAGGCAACATCGGTAACTCGTTAGCCTTGCAGGTCGCTGAAGACCCGCACGCCTACTATGTCATCGAGCTGTCATCCTTCCAGTTGGACAACATGTACGACTTCCGCGCCGACATCGCCATCCTGCTGAACATCACGCCGGACCATCTGGACCGCTACGACTTCAAGATGCAGAACTATGTGGACGCCAAGATGCGTATCATCCAGAACCAGACGCCACAGGATGCCTTCATCTTCTGGAACGATGACCCCATCATCAAGCGTGAGCTGCAGAAGTACGACATCAAGGCCATCCTCTATCCCTTCTCGGAACTGAAGGAAAAGGGTAGCATCGGCTACATCGAGGAAGGCCAGTACAAGATAGAACAGCCGACACCGTTCAATATGGAACAGGAGTCGCTGAGCCTCACCGGCAAGCACAACATCTACAACTCGCTGGCTGCCGGTATCGCCTCTAACATTGCCGGCATCAAGAAGGAGGTTATCCGCAAGTCGCTGAGCGACTTCCCCGGCGTGGAACATCGTCTGGAAAAAGTATGTACCGTGCGTGGTGTGCAGTACGTCAACGATTCGAAGGCCACCAATGTCGATGCATGCTGGTATGCCCTGGAGTCGATGAAGACCAAGACCATCCTCATCATCGGCGGCAAGGACAAGGGCAACGACTACGACCCCATCAAGCCGCTGGTCAGGGAGAAGTGTGCCGGACTGGTATATCTCGGTGCCGACAACCAGAAGCTGCACGACAACTTCGACAGCCTGGGCATCCCCGTCCGCGACACCCACTCCATGAAGGAGTGCATCGAGGCCTGCTACGACATGGCTGAGCCGGGCATGACGGTACTGCTCTCACCCTGCTGCGCCTCCTTCGACCTCTTCAAGAACATGGAGGACCGCGGCGAGCAGTTCAAGGAGTTGGCAAGGAGTCTATAGAACCTCGAAATGTCGAAATATCGGAATGTCGAAAAGTCGTCATAACGAAATCACGTTATAACGAAAAAGAAAGAAAACAAGAACAATGAACAAGAAAATCGGCAATATCTTCAAGGGCGATAAAGTCATCTGGCTGGCGTTCTTCTTCCTCTGCATGATCAGTCTCGTGGAAGTATTCTCTGCTTACAGCGGACTGACCTATAAGCGTCAGAACTAC
>JAEEGL015017051.1_pt1 | contig 16511 bp, 16 predicted proteins | sample 9134231 | NCBI WGS metagenome assembly JAEEGL01 (sample SAMN16246548, study PRJNA631951) | gut metagenome | biome: gut microbiome; feature: rumen; material: fiber-attached | host: Bos | place: Iran: Karaj | collected 2018-10
CGAAAGTTCCATAGGGTAGCAATTGTAAATATTCTTTGGGTCGTCAAATCCTGTAAGATGCAAAAGCTCAAGAGTTTTTTCTTCTGCCTCTTTTTTTGTTTTCCCATGTGCGATGGCGGCTTCTCGTATCTGAACTCCAACTTTCTTTAACGGGTTAAGGCAACTCATCGGATCCTGAAAAATAATGCTTATTTCATTTCCTGTAATATTTTTAAATTCCCCTGAAGAAAGACTGTAAATATCGCGTCCGTCAAATTTTATCGTTCCTGATTTTATTGATGCTGTCTCGGGAAGAAGTTTTAAAATACTTAAGGCTGTAAGTGATTTTCCGCAGCCAGATTCACCTACGAGGGCTGTAAATTCATTTTCTTTTATGCAGAGGCTTAAATTTTTTACGGCATATAGAGTTTCTTTTTCTGACATAAACTCTTTTTTTTCGAATGCGATTGAGAGATTATTTATTTCGAGGATATTTTCTGTTTCTCTATTTTCTTCTTTCATAAATAACCTTTTCCTACTTTTTATTTACTTCTGAAATTCCATCGCCCGTAAGGTTAAGCGAAAGAACAAGCAGAATTAAAAACGCCGCCGGTATAAGCACATTTGAAGGACTTTGAAGTATAAAACGCTGTCCTTCATTTAACATACGTCCAAAGCTTACCAGAGGCGGCTGGATTCCAAGCCCGAGATAGCTTAAGCCCGATTCAGCAAGAATACTGAGCGAAAAATTTAATGTTGCAGTTACAGTTAAATCAGGCATTATATTAGGCAATATGTGAACAAAAAGTATTCTCATATAACCGGCACCCTTTGATTTTGCTGCAGTTACAAACATAGAATTCTTGTATTTTATAAAACCGCTTCTTGCAATTCTTGTAAAACGCGGAATCGTCATTATATAAAGTGCAGTTATTGTTATTTCGACAGTGTTCCCGAAAACTGCAATCAGCATGAGAGAAATAAGGATTCCGGGGAAAGACATCTGCGTATCGATGATTTTAGTTATTATGCTGTCACAGATTCCACCGAAAAATCCGCTAAAGGCCCCGAGAATTATTCCTGTAATGAGTCCTGAAACCATTACGATAAATCCTGTAGAAAAAGAAATTCTCAAGCTTACAAGTATGCGAGAAAATACATCGCGTCCAAGATAATCTGTTCCAAAAAGATGTTCACTCGAAAAATGTGCAAACTTATTTAATGTATCTATTTCGTCATAGCGATGACAGTTAAAAATACTTCCTGTAATGAGAAAAATCAGGAGGAAAGCAAGGATAGAAATTCCTGCAAGAAAACTTTTATTTGAAAAATATTTTTTCATGCAGCCTTCCTTATGCGCGGATCAATTACGCTGTAAATTATATCGATGAGAAAATTACATGTAAGTGTAATCAGCGCAAGATAAAGTACAAGTCCCTGTATAAGAGGAAAATCTCTTGAAGAAACAGAGACTGCTATAAGCTTTCCGATGCCGGGAAGAGCAAATACATTTTCGATTATGATGCTTCCACCGAGTATATCAGTAAGAATTAGCCCTAGGGTCGTTATTACTGATATTATGGAGTTTCTTAAAATATGATGAACATTTACTTCTAAAGAAGAGAGCCCTTTGCTGTATGCAGTCCTTACATAGTCTTTAATCTGCTGTTCTGAAAAATCTGTTTTAAGATATCTGGCAAGAATTGCGCTTGACCCGAGGGCGAGTGAGAGGGCTGGCAAAAAAAGTGTTTTTAAGCAAAGCGCAGGATTTTCTGTCCATCGTACAAAGCCCAGTGACGGAAATACGTTCAGCTTTACCGTAAAAATTAGTATTAAAAGAATTGCGGTGCAGAATGCCGGAGTCGAAATCCATATCTGGTCAAGAAATCCCAGTATGCGCACAAAAGGATTTTTCCCGTAATGTGCAAGTATTATTCCAAACGGAATTGCAATAAAAGCCGTAAGTAAGATCGTAAAAAAAGCAAGCGAAGCAGTAACTTCTGCGGCGCTCTTTATTACATCATTTACTTTTTTATTGAATCTGTACGAAGTTCCAAAATCTCCGTGCAATGCGCCCGAAAGCCATGTAAAATATCTTTTATAAAGCGGTTTATCAAGATTAAAATCTTTTTCGAGCTGTTCAATCTGAACTTCGTCAGCATCCGGTCCAAGAATTGCAATTGCGGGATTTCCCGGGAGAATATTAAAAGTAAAAAAAGTAATCAGAGTAACTAAAAAAATCGTAATTAAAAAATCGATGATTTTTTTTATGAAAAAATTCAATTTTAGATTACTCCCGGATTAAAAATTGCACAGATTATTCAAAATAAAGGCTTGAAAAATCATAGAACGAAATCGGGTAGTATGTAAAGCCTTTTAAATTTTTCTTAATCAAAAGTGTATTGTTCGGGTCGCAGATAAATGCACACGGACATTCTTCTGCAAGAATTCTCTGTCATTCTTTATAAAGTTCAATTCTTTTTGCTTCGTTAAGTTCTGTAAGTGCCTGAGTAAAATAATCGTCAAACTGCTCATTTTTAAATCCGACGAAGTTTCTCTTGTAAGTCGAAACATAGCGTTTTAAAATGTCGTTTGGTTCAAGTTTGCCGCCAAATGCAATTACCGTTGTTTCGTACTTCCTGTTTGAATAAACATCAGAAAGCCATGTTGTCCATTCAATTCCGTTTATTTTGCAGCGGATGTTTATTTTTTCAAGCTGACCTGCAATTATCTGTGCTGTGTCAACATGAACTGCATAATTTGACGGAACTGTAATCGTAATATCAAAACCGTTTTCGTATCCGGCTTCCTTAAGAAGTTCCTTTGCTTTTTCTATATTGAACTGATTAACCTGTGTAAGTTTATCATTATAGAAAACATTGAGTATCGGTGAAAAATTTGAGTAGAGTGGTGTTCCTGCGTTATCCATTGCACCGCTTATGATTTCATCTCTGTTTATTGCAAGACAGATTGCTTTTCTTACCTTAGGATTGTTGAACGGCTCTATTGCATTGTTCATTGCGAAAATTTGAACCATGTTCTGAGGATACATTACAAGATTAAACTTATTTGAAAGTGTTTTTGCATTTCCTGACATGAGCATCTGTGCAATATCAAGCTGGTCAGACTGAATTGCAGAAATGCATGAAGCTTCATCAGAAATGACATAGAGTTCAATTGTCTTAATTTTGCCTTCTCTCTGTGTATTCCAGTAATTTTCATTTTTTTCGAGGGTTAGTTTCTGATGAATTTCGTAGCTTGCAAATTTATATGGTCCTGTTCCTACAGGAAGATTTTCGTTGTCATCATAACCTTTCTGAAGGATAGGCTGGATTGCAAAAGTTAAAAAGGATGCAGAAGGACTTTTTAATTCCACGATAAAAGTATGCTCATCTTTAAGATATGCATTTTTGATAATCTGCATTTCATCGCTTTTTGGAGTATTTCCGTTTAAGCCTGCAAGATTTTCGTAAGTGTATAAAACATCTTCGCCTGTAAGTTTTTTACCGTTATGAAAGTAAACGTCATCGCGGATTGTAAATGTATACTCAAGTCCTGTTTTATCTACTGCAACATTTTTTGCAAGACAGAGCTTTATTGCTCCCTTGCTGTCAAATGTCATGAGGCCTTCGTAAATATTAAAAAGGATTGCTTTTGTGTCTGCTGCTGAACTTTTCCATGGGAAAAAACTGTCCGGTTCTGAACTCAGATTCATTCTGACTACATCATTTGTTCTTTTTTGTTTTCCGCATGAAGTAAAGAAACTTATAAGCATTAATGCTGTAATAATTTTAAATAATATTTTTTTCATTCTTGTATTTTCCCTTACGCCTTGTAATTTATGTCGTTGGTAGTATCTATATTTTCTATTTTGTCTACGAACTTATCATCAATCATAGAAATTATAAGTTTTGCAATTTTAGGATCAAAGTGTTTTCCGGCTTCTATTTCAAACTGCCTTCTAATTTCGTCTTTAGGAAGTTTTTTTCTGTAACATCTGTCAGAGTTCATTGCGTCAAACGAATCACATGCACATACGATTCTTGCTTCAAGCGGAATTTCAAGTCCCTTGAGATGTTCGCAGTAACCGTTCCCGTCCCAGTGTTCATGATGCGATTTTGCAACTTCCTTTAACATTGGCATTGCAGTAAAATCTTTGAGCATTTCAAAGCCTGTCGTTACATGAGATCTGATTTCTGCAAATTCTTCTGGAGTAAGCTTTGAAGGCTTTTTTAAAATCTGATCGCTTATCGAAATCTTTCCTACATCATGCATGAGTCCCAGCCAGAATATTTCCATCTGTTCATGCGGAGAAAGATTTAATCTTCTTGCAATTTCGCGGGCATAATGTGCAACGCGAAGCGAGTGACCTTTTGTATAAGGGTCTTTTGCATCTACAAAGTTTGCAAAAGTTTTAAATGACTGAACGATTATATCTGAGTCGAGCTTCTGTCTTACTTCGTAATATTTTATTTCGTTTATTACAGCAAGTCTGATTATTACGAGAACAGCGAATGTAACGAAAGAAATTACAATTCCTGCAACCAATATGAAAAATAAAATTGAATCCGAAGGCTCGTAAATAAATCTTCCTGTAATTTCTATGTCAGAAATCGTGCACAAGTGGGGAGTGTACATAATCATTCCGATCATGAACGGTTCGCCATCTGTCTTGTTTTTACCGTTAACTACTGTTCCGCTGGATGAAGGATTTTTCTTCATTATGATTTCGTCATCGGCGGCTCTGTACTGTCTTTTGTATTCAGGTGAATCGACATGTTCAAGGGGAATTGGTTTTGAATCCGTAAACTTATATGAAAAATCTGCGTTCCATGTACTGTCTACCCAGTATCCTTTGGGAACTTTTGCAGTTATCGTCCAGTCTGTAAAAGAGTGGTTTGTGTTGTTAAAAAATTTTCCGTCGTACTGCGCACCGAATGTATGGTTTTCAAGTTCCCACCACTTATTGTTTTCGACAGAGAAAATCATGTATAAGTCGCAGTCTTTGCTTATAGGTTCATTTGTTTTCTGAACGAAAGTAACATAGGTGTTGCTTTTGCGTTTGCAGTAAATGAGATAAAAGATAAGTCCAAAAGAAAGTACCAGGAGAATGGTAAGACTCATCTGAATTACCGGAAGCTTGTAAAAAAATCTCTTTCTCGTCATGAGTAAATAATACCACTAAAACATACACATTACAATATGAAGAAAAATGCTGAATTTTTTAATTCTGGGGATTTTTCATGTTGACTAAGTCCGAGTTTTTTTGATATATTACTTTCTGTCAGTAAATGGTGCCTGTAGTTCAGTGGTAGAGCGCCAGATTGTGGATCTGGTTGTCGTGGGTTCAATCCCCACCAGGCACCCATTTCCAAACGACGGTCTGGCCAGGTGAGCATTTACGGTTAACGCGCCTGTAGCTCATCTGGATAGAGCTTCGGACTTCGAATCCGGAGGTAGCAGGTTCGAATCCTGTCAGACGCAATTTACAAAGCATATACACGGGCCATTAGCTCAGCTGGTAGAGCAACAGACTCTTAATCTGTGGGTCGAAGGTTCGAACCCTTCATGGCTCAAAGACTCCCTCAAAAAGGGAGTTTTTTTTGTCCCCGTGCACTTTTTTGCCGCGTTCATGGTCCTGAAAAACCAGCTTTTCTCCGCCGCGCCGGTCTTAAAATACCGGTTTTCTTTGCAAAATTCCCCTAAAGTCAATTTCTCAAATTCCGACAATTTAAACGGTATACCATAATTTTTTTATGGTTTTCATGCTTTTTTACCGTATTACGGAGGTTTTTATGGCTGATATTATTGAAATTTTGAAGAAAGAAGACTCGGTTATGGACGAAATCTTAAGCTGCCAGGGAAATATACGTGAGGCTGTTAAGCAGCGTGACTGGCTTGAACTTGAGAAAAACATCACGAAAATGCAGTCATATACCGTAGATTTTATCTGCCTTGACGACCAGCGTGATTCTTTAAAGAAAGCCGATTTCAGCAACGAAGAGCATGAGCTTATGAAAATCATTCAGTCTAAACTCATTAAATCAAAAATCGAAAATACATCGCTTAGCGATTATGTAAATATTTCGCACGGATTTGTTCAGAATGTGCTTGAAAATGTCGTTCCGCAGAGACGAAACGTGCTTTACTCAAAAAACGGCTCAATCGTAAAAAAACAGCCGCAGAGTGTTGTTCTTAACAGGGTGTTTTAATTAAGAGGTAAAAATATGGGAAGTACTTTTGGTTCAATTGAACTTGGAAAAAGAAGCCTTATGGCTCACAGCCAGGCAATCCATACAAGTGGTCATAATATTTCTAATGCAGATGTAGAAGGTTATTCAAGACAGCGCGTAGAATTAAAGGCATTTGATCCTCTTTACAGACCGGATCTATCACGCGAAGAAACTCCGGGACAGATTGGTCAGGGTGTGACTGTAGAAAGCATTAATCGTGTGCGTGATGAAATGCTTGATAAAAGAATCGTTGCTCAGTCAAACCAGGAATCTTACTGGGATACAAGAAGTAAATACTATGTAATGCTTGAACAGATTTATAACGAGCCGGATGAAATCTCAATCAGAACTACAATGGATAAGTTCTGGGAAAGCTGGCAGGAACTTTCTTTAAACCCTGAAAGCACTGCTAACCGTCAGGCAATCGTAGAACGCGGTAAATCTCTCATCAACTCTATCCGTAATCGTGATACAGCTTTAGTTGGAGTTGCAAATATAATTAATTCAGATATCGAAGCAACAGTTGAACAGTTTAATGATATTGCACGCCAGATTGCAGGATTAAATAAAGAAATCATTCAGAGTAAGGCAATGGGTGACAATCCTAATGACCTTCTTGACCGCCGTGATCTTCTCGTAGAAAAACTTTCAAAGATTGCAAATATAACTACAGAATACCGTGACCCTGATGAATACGAAGTTCACGTAAACGGAAAGATTCTTGTTCAGGGAAATATTGCAAGATCTTTTACTGTTGAACCTGTTCTCGACAACTACGGTTATTCGCGCGTTGTATGGTCAGATACAAAAGATGAAATCGATGTTAAAGGCGGTTCACTCGGTGCATTGATTGAACTTCGCGATGTAGATATAAGACACGAAATCCAGTCATTAAATACAATGACGATGAACTTTGCAGATTTAGTAAACGATGTTCACAGAAACGCTGTAGGTTCAAACAATGTAACTGGACTTGATTTCTTTATTCAGCGTCCGTTTGTAGAAAATACAGTAGGTAACTATGACTCTGACGGCGACGGAATCGAAGACAAGTCTTATATATTCCGCTTTACAGGAACTAACGCATTAAATCCTCAGGAACAGATTGGACTTGAAGGTCAGATGATTCTTTCGGGACCCAAAGGAAATATTACAGTTGAATATCATCCTACAGACAGGGTAGAAGATGTAATCAACCGCATCAATGATTCTAACGGCGAAGTTAAGGCATATCTTGACCGTAACAATAAGCTTGTATTAAAGGCAACAACTGCAGAAGATAAATACAATCCTGATTTTGTAATCCGTCACGTAGAAGATTCTGGTCTTTTCCTTACAGGATATTCAGGAATCCTTGCAGCAAGCGGCGAAGAAGGTGCTTACGATTACAACCAGGCAGATGCAGTTAACGCACTTGTTGGTATTGGAGCAGAAGCAGAAAGAACTGCACAGTTTGCAGTAAGCCCTGTAGAAAATCCTTCGACATATGTAGAAATCAACGAAAGAATCAGAAATGATGTTAAGAATGTTGCAGCAGGTTTTGCAGATCACAACGGTGCTGTAAGTAACGGTGACGGTCGTGCTGCAGTAGAAATTGCTGCAATAAGAAATACAAAAATCATGATTGGTCATGAAAGAACTTTTGATGACTACTTTGCAGATTCTGTAACACAAGTTGGTCTTATGGGCGAACAGGCAGAAACAAATGCAATGAGCCAGCATGCAGTAATGGATGACCTTCGTTCTCTGCGTGATTCTATAAGCGGTGTAAACATCGATGAAGAGCTTGCAGATATCATGAAGTTCCAGCACGGATACAACGCTGCTGCAAAATATGTAACGGTAATTGACCAGATGCTTGATACTGTAATCAACAGATTAAAGGTATAAGGCAAGGAGTTAAGTTATGAGAAGAATCAGTACAAACATGAATAACAACGACGTTCAGTATAGGCTTAGAAATCACGAGTCAAAGCTGAACACAGTAAATAACCAGCTCGGAAGTCAGCGTCGCATCCAGCAGCTTCGTGACGACCCTATTGCTGCAGGACACCTTGTACGCTACCAGTCATTTAAGGGAAGAATCGATACTTTCGAAACAAACGCACAGACTGTAACAGAACGCCTTACATTCCGCGAAGGATATATGAACGACTCACTCCAGATTATGCAGCGCGTTCGTGAACTTGCAGTTGCAGGTGCAAACGGAACTTACACAAAAGAAGATCTTGGCAATATGGCTAGCGAAGTTGATGAACTTTTAAAACAACTCATCCAGAATGCTAACGCAGTAGATCAGGATGGTAACTCGCTTTTTGCCGGAACAAACACAAAGTCTGCTGCTTTTGACGTAGAACTCGGCAATGTTGCAGGAAGTGCAGTTCCTCTTATCGAAACTGTTACGTACAATGGAAATGTAGATACAAACAGAATCGAAATCGACGAAAATCAGTATCTTAACGTAGATAATTCCGGAAACAGAACATTCTGGGCAGAACACCAGCAGCTCTTTACAGGCCGCGACGCGTCAGGATGGCAGGCAGACCGTGACAGTGTAATCGCAGTTGACGGACACCAGATAGAAATCAAGCGTGGTGACAATGTATATTCGCTCATTTCTAAAATAAACAACAGCGGAGCGGCCGTAAAGGCAAGCATTGACCCGGTTTCTAACGGCCTTAATCTTATTACTACAGACCCACGCCAGCTCTGGCTTGAGGATATAAGCGGAACAACATTTACGGACCTTGGAGTAATTTCAAGTCCTGAACAGCGTCCGCCGTACAACCTTAATGTGAGCGCAAAAGTTTCGGGCGGTTCAATGTTTGATTCTGTAATTGCACTTCGTGATGCAATGCTCTCCGGTGATCAGGAATCGATCGGCGGACGCGTTCTTGGTGCTTTGGACCAGAGCGTTGATAATCTTGTAACAAGAATTGCAGAACTCGGCAGTGAGCACGAAAGGGCAACTCTTAATATTGCAAGAAACTCACAGACATCGCTTAACGTAACGCAGATGATTTCTACAGAAGGCGATCTTGATTTTACAAAAGCAATTACAGATATGAAGATGCTCGATTATGTACATCAGGCAACATTGAGTGTAGCAGGAAAGTTATATTCAAGTTCGCTTTTAAATTATATGAGATAACAGGGGTAAGACATGGATGTTAAGACAAAGCAGGGTACAGTAGTTTCTGTAGATGATGAGCACATTTTTAATTTTCCGGAAGGACTTTTTGGATTTGAACTCTACCACAATTATGCAGTTTATGAATCCGAGTATTCACCGTTTATGTGGATGCAGTCCATCGAAGATCAGAATCTTGCATTTTTAATTGTAGATCCGTTTTTAATCGTAAATGATTATGAACTTGATGTAGATGACAAGAGCCTTGCTAAAATCGGCATCTCTTCTCCGACAGATGTTTTTGTGATGACAATTGTTACGATTCCGCAGGACGGTGGACCTGTAACTGCAAATCTCCAGGGGCCGGTTATCATAAATAAAAATAACAAGCAGTGCCTGCAGGTAATCTTAAACTCAAACCGCTGGACAACAAAGCATGACATCGTAAAAGCGCTCAAAGAAAAGGAGAGCGTATGCTGATATTGTCACGTAAAATCGATGAAAAAATAAAGATCGGCGAAGATATTACGCTTACGATTATCGAAATCCGTGGTGATCAGGTAAAGATAGGTGTAGAAGCGCCAAAAAATGTAAAGGTTTTCCGCCAGGAAGTTTTTAATGCAATTCAGTCAGAAAACAGAGCTGCATCAGAAATCCCTGCAGAATCATCAATCGATGCAATCAGGAAGATGCTTTCGAAGTAAGATGTTCTTCGGCTTCGCTTGCACGAATATAAACCGGTCCTTCAAAATCCTTTAGGGCCGGTATTTTTTTTGCAATCATATCTTCTGCAATTGCAAAAAGATTTTCTGTTTCATTAGGCTTTCCCTTAAGACAGAATAATTTTTTATTAAAAGAAGGAATATCCTTTTTAATGCGTTCAATAAAAAGTTCTGCATCACTTCCGCATACGAAAAACTCGCTGCTTTCAAGCCCTGCAATTTTTTTTGCAATCGCGTCTATTTCATAATCGCCGTCTTCGATAATATTTTCTGTTCCGTTATTTATTCTTACATAAAATCGGTTTTTCTTTGCGTCCACTGCGCATATGACGGGAAATGGTAAAGAAGAATACGCATATGAATACGCTTCGAGCGTTCCTACGCCATAAAGCGGAGTGCCGTGGCTAAGTTCAATTGCCTTGAGCGCAGAAAAACTAAGGCGAAGTCCCGTAAACGAGCCTGGTCCCTTGCATAAAACTGTATAATCCAGATCGCTTGTCTTTAAATCAACTTGAGAAAGCACATATTCGATGGAAGGAAGAAGCTTTTCTGACTGCCTCATTCCGATGTCGAGTGTAAGGTATGCAGTGTTGTCATCATTTTTTGCGCATATTGTAATTCTTGTAAGCGAAGTATCTATTGCAAGAGCTTTCATATCGTAATCCTTATTTGATTAAATTCAGTTTAAAAGTTAATGTCATCATACGGCCAGTTTGAAATTGTAATCGTGCGGTTTGTTCCATGTTCGCTGTCTGGTTCGAGTTTTAAAATTATCGTGTTCGAAGGAAGTTCTTCCATGATTTTTTCGCTCCATTCGATAATCGAAACCCCGTTGCCGTAAAGCATGTCATCTGTGCCGAGATTTATAAAGTCCTCAGGACCGTCGAGTCTGTAAACATCAAGATGATAAAGAGGCATTCTGCCTTCGTATTCAGAAATCAGACAGAAAGTAGGGCTTGTAATGACCTCTGTTACTCCGAGGCTTTCTGCAATTCCCTTTGTAATTGTGGTTTTACCTGCAGCAAGTGTTCCCTGCATGGCAATGATGTCGCCTTTTTTTAACATTGAACCGATTCTACGCCCCAGTTCAATTGTTTCATCTGCACTTGAGGTTTTAAAAGTCAGTTCTTTCATTGCGGTAAAAGGCCTTCTTTGTCGTTGTCAAGAATAAATGTTTTTAATTTTGCTATAAGCGGAAGTACAGGATAGTTTGGAGTCTGTCTTATTTTGACATTAATATTTTTATCTCCCATTGGTCCCGTTTCGATACTAAATGAGATTGGAATTTGAGAAGTTTCTGTAGGTAACTCAATAACTGCGTTTGCCGTATACTTCCTTAAATAGAAAATATGACCCTCTTCGCGTTCGATATCTTTAAGTTCAACTATGTTCATAAAAATCGACTTATTAATTATAAAATAAGGTTCCTAAATGGTCAAGTTTTAGGACCAATCGTATAACTCCGTAAGCATTTTTACCTTAGTCTCGAGGCTTACGTTCTTAAACGCGATATGAAGCGAGTAAAGTCCCGTATCCACGTCTGTCCTTGTGTCCATAATCTGCCCTACAAGGTTTTCCTCACGACCAAGAATCTTTACCCTTATATAGATATACTGCTTTTTCTTAATCGGCAGCGTCGTATACATTTTGCATCCACCTTCAGAAAGGTCAACGATTGTTCCTTCATATCTGTTTTCTTTCGGAACATACTTAAACTCGCCGTCTGGTTTCGCAACCGCTTCGACTGCAGAAAAAGAACAGTCTCTGTTTATTGTAAAACGCTTTGACGCACGGCGGCTCTGAGGACAGAGTGTATTTGAATGTGTAATGAGTACCTGTTTTTCGCCATTAGGCATATCCAGAAACTGAACGACTCTTGCAATTATCGCATACTGCTGTTTGTTTGCAAGAGTAAAGAGAAGAACAAGCTTATTTAAGTGTTCCGGGCGGTCATCACTTGATTCCTGCAGTGCTTCAGGAACGCTTAAATAAAGACCGTTTTTATCATTTTTTACGAGCGTAAACTGGTATTGAAAGCCGCTCGGTGCAGGATAAGAAAGAATCGTTCCGTTCGGAATGTTTTTAGAATTTGTAATGCAGCGTGAAAACGAAACATATTTTTCGATATGAAACCTTAAGCGGAATATATCATAAAGATCTTTTTCATTGTTCTTTGTCTGCGCAGATCTGCGGAATTCAGTTTTAAAAAGTGTATCAAGAAATTTTTCATCCGTATAAGAATAAAAAATATTTTTTGCGTTGTGATTTTTGCAGATTCTCCAGAGAAGGAGAGCTTCTTCTTTAGTCAGTTCAATTTTTTTTGCAAGAAGCTTTATATCCTTTATCGTTGTCGGCCTTTCTTTCTGGGCTTCGATGTATTCCGGGCTCTGATGTTTTTTTTCGATAAATTTATGAATGAGCCAGAGTACAAAAACTATTCCGATAAAAATCGCAAGATAAACGATTACAAGGTAAACAAGAGGATTCTGTCTTGCAGCTAGTGGAGAACCGGTCATACTTATAATTCTCCTATTGCCTTGGAAAGAGACTCAAGTCTCGGGCAGATTTCATATTCTGATAAGTCGCCGAGCAAAACAGAATCAGAGTTTTCAAGTGCATCGCTAAAATCTTTTAAAATCGGCGAAAGATCAGAAAGGAAGTCAGAAAGATTTTTGCCGTCTATCATTATTGAGCCGAATTTCTCAGGAAAAAGGCTTGACCATGTAACCGTGCTGCAGAATGCATTCATTACATCAGAAAGTTTTATGATTGTCTGCTTTGCCTTGATGTCTTTTCCGCTCTGCATTTCAACCGGAATATTTTTAAGAAGTTCAATCAAGTCTGTCATTTCTTTACTTGACTGTGCAAAGCTTGCAGATACAGCGCTTTCAGAAATTACAGACACTTCAATTTTTGTATCATCTTTTAAAGGCATTTCTATTGCTTTATCAAATTCTTCGGCTCCGATGTTTTTACCGTCAACAGTAATTCCTATTGTTGCAAGCTTGTTCTGTTCGCAGCTTACTTCAAAAGAACGAAGTACATCGCCTACTGTCTTTTCATCCTGAATCGTTACATCAAGTTTCTGTGAGTTTACATAAAATTCCATACTTCGTTTCCTTCTTAATTATTTAATTTATCTGTTATTGTTATTCTGGTGCTGCCTGTTAAAGTTATTTATTGATTCAGACTGATTTTCAAGACTGTTTAGAGAACTTTCCATCTGTCCGTATTTTGCTTTAAGCTCTGCTTCTTTTCTGTCAAGCTGGGTTTCAAGTTTTGCAATTTTCTGTTCGCTTGCCTTTATCTGTTTATCAAGAGTAGAATTTTTATTTGCAAAAATTCCGCCTGACTGAACGTAAGCTGTAATCTGTCTGTCGAGTTTGTAACCGATTCCTGTGTCAACAACAAGGTCGCCGTCACTGTCAAATCCAAAAAGAACTTTTATCGAATCAAGATTGTTCTTTAAATTTTCATCAAGGACCTTCTCGTTAATTTCAAGATAACCGCGCATCTTTCCAGGGTTGTAGCCCGAGTAATTAGTTGCGTTTGTAGAAATACCGATCTGGCTTAGCATCGTAATTTCTGAATTATCCGTTGCCTTGTAAACTCCGCTTATGACCTGAGCCATTGAGTTTTTAATATTTGAAAGAGAAAAATCATTAAAGAAAAGCCCGAGCTTATCCTGATATTCTTTTTTTTCATCAGAACTAAGATAATCAAGCTCTGCAATTATTTCCGGTTTGTTCTGAGATAAAATATTTAATTCTGCAACCGCCTGGTTATATTTGCCTACAAAAGTTATGAGAGCATCCTTTGCAGCTTCTACATCAGGTTCAATTTTAATCGTTGCAGTTCTTTCTGTCGCGTTTGATAAATTTAATGTTACATGCGGAATAACATCATCAATCGAATTGGTTGGTCTTGTAATCGTTATTCCTTCGTATTTGATTACTGCATCTCCTGCCGTACTTACAGGATTTACAGGCGCATATCCGAGGCTCGCATTTTCGTCAACAGAGTCAATCTGCGAAACGACATATTCAACGCCGGTATTCTGGTTTCTTATTACAAAAGACTTTATGCCCGGATACTGCTTTAAATCAAGCTTTAATGTTGCACCGTTTTCGCTGAATGCATCGTCAGTAAGTTTAAGCTCGCGCTCGGTTCCGTCTTCAAAATGAGCAAAAAGCACGCTGTCGTTTTTAACCGGCACAAGCGGAACTGACGGCTTAGAATTTTCCGGCAGATCAACCGACAGAGGGTTGTTTGTAATAGTAATATTTTTAAACGTTACGCTTCCAGAGTCGGGGAGGGTTGGTTCTCCGACTTCAGAATAATCTGAACTTGTAATGTCATTTACATTGCGGGCTTTAACAGAAAAAACTAAGGTCTTTGAAGAGTCCTTTGCAATATTCTGCGGAATATCTATAGAAAATCCACCACGCGGTGGAACTAAAATTCCGTTTTCTGAAATTTTAACATTTGAGTTTGAAATCTGCGCAAGGCCTTCCTGTTCGACCTCACTTAAATTAACCGGCGCTTTTATTTCTGAAAATGTTTTTCCGAATGAATCTTTTTCTGCAGTCACTCTTTTTACCATCTGCGTGTCGAGCGCAAAAGTAAGTGCTGCGTCCTTAAAAACTAATTTTGCTTCTTCGCCGGTTTTAAGGCTTTCGATTAAAAGCGCCTTATTTCCTTTATTTACACCGATAAGGCTTGCCTTAAGAACATCACGGCCACGCTTATTAAGACTTGTAACAAAGTCTTCGATTTTGCCACCTTTCCAGTTTAACTGAATTGTTTTATCACCTGTCTGGTATACGTATAAACCTGCAGGCACAGACATACCTTTTTCGATTTCTTTTGACAAAAATCTGTCTGCAGTTGCGGGAGTTATTACATCAACTTTAAATGATTCGTAAGCGGCTTCGCGTCCGGCAGTAGCTGTAACTGCATATTCTTCGCTTGAAGACGCAATTTTACTGTTGAACGGATTATCAAAAGAGTAGAGAGATTTTACACTGTCACGCAATGACGACATTTTCTGATTTACTGTTCGCCATGCATCCTGTTGTTTTTTGTACGAGTCGAGATTTTCTTTTTCACGATTGAGAGGAATTCTCTCAACCTTCATAAGTCCTTCTACAATCTCATTTGTTTTGTACTTATCATTAACACCAGGTATATTAAGTCCCGACATATAATCCTGCCACCCTTAATTTCCTCAAGATTAAATCATCTCGTCGAAAAGAATTCCGATTGCTTTTCTGATACTGATTTTCAGTCTCTGAATATCAGCAGATGGAATTTCTTTAATGACCTGGTTTGTACTCGGATCAACAACTTTTACGACTATGGATCCCAGTTCTTCATTTACGTTGAACTGGAGTTTACGGCCCATTACCATGTCAGATAATTTCTGAAGCTGCTGAGCGTCAGCTTTAATCTGAGCATTGTTCTGAACTATGTTGTCTACAACTCTAGCACCGTCTGCAATATTAAGCTGCTGAACATCAACTGCTGCTTTTAAATCGCTGTTAATAGTTTTTACAGCCGGAGAATTGTAATATAGGCCTTCCATGGCCAAGCTTGACCCTATGTTACTGATCGTATTCATAGGCATTCCTCCTGAAAGATAAAGAAAGGAGAGGGGCGCACCTCTCCAGTCTCACGTATTGTGTCAAAAAGACGACATCCAGAAGTCTCTCAAATACAATACGATTTTTTTAGACTATCTTAACAAAGCAAGAACGTTCTGGCTCTGTGAGTTAGCCTGTGCGAGCATTGCAGTACCAGACTGTGTGAGAATCTGATTCTTGGTATATTCTACCATCTCGCTAGCCATATCTGTATCGCGGATAAGGCTTTCTGCAGCCTGAAGATTTTCTGCTGCAACGTTTACACCGTCAGCTGCCATTTCGAAGCGGTTCTGGTATGCACCGAGATCTGCTCTCTGTTTAGAAACGATCATGAGTGCGTGGTCGATAGAACCGATTGCCATGTTAGCCGATTCTGGTGAAGCAATTCCGATCTGCTCGTCAGTTCCCTGAGCACCCTTAAGTCCGAGTGCCTGAGCAGACATTGTTCCAATGTATACACGAGCGTTCTGGTCCATGTTAGCACCAATCTGGAACTGCATGATTCTTCCTGAAACAGATTCAGAAGCGAATGCTCCAGTAAGAAGATTCATTCCGTTGAACTGTGCCTGGCTAGCAATGCGGTCTACTTCTGATACAAGCTGTGAAACTTCTACCTGAATCTGCATACGGTCTTCATCTGAGTAAATTCCGTTTGCTGACTGTACTGCCAATTCACGAACACGCTGAAGAATGTCTGTAGTTTCCTGCAAATATCCTTCTGTAGTCTGAATGAATGAAACACCATTCTGGATGTTTCTGCTTGCTTGGTTAAGTCTGCGAATTTGGCTGCGCATCTTTTCTGTTA